>Ga0326728_10002036_pt1 | contig 68833 bp, 52 predicted proteins | sample MB3enrmetagenome_FD_207602 | JGI IMG/M metagenome (GOLD analysis project Ga0326728, IMG submission 207602) | Lab enriched peat soil microbial communities from McLean, Ithaca, NY, United States - MB31MN | ecosystem: Environmental > Terrestrial > Soil > Wetlands > Peat | place: USA: New York... | reverse complement strand
ACCGCTTCCGCAAGCTGCTGGTCAGCTTCGAAAAGACCGAGGCCAGCTACACGGCTCTGCTGCAACTCGCCGCAGCCCTGATCTGCTGGAGGCAAACTATAGTTATTTACGGATAAGCTCTTAGTCCAACTGCGCTGCAATTAAAATCAGCGCGATACGGGATCATGAAGGGCGGCTTGTGCAAGAAAATGCACATCTATTCCGGGTAATTTCTCTCCTGGCTACAGACAACGTGCACTCTCTTGCGGCCGGGCCCAACACCGATTCCCCGCCAAGATTTAAAATGGGCTCTGCCGTCATTTGAATGCGTCCGCGATCGAGTTCTGCATTGAACTCCGACGGATGGGAAGGTTTGTGCTTTCTTTTTATGCATCGTTGGTCGAAGTTATTTATTCCCACTCTGCGCGAGGCACCGGCGGATGCCGAAGTGGCCAGCCACAAGTTCCTTCTCCGGTCCGGCTACATTCGCCAGCTCGGCGCGGGAATCTACAACTATCTCCCTCTCGGGCAGCGGTCGCTGAACAAGATCATCGGCATTGTCCGAGAAGAGATGGACACGATTGGGCAGGAGTTTTACCTGCCCGGCATTCTGCCCAAGGAGCCTTGGGTGGAGAGCGGGCGCTGGACCGGCATGGGCGAGAACATGTTCCGGCTGAAGGACCGCAAGGGCGCCGATCTGTGCCTGGGCATGACCCACGAAGAGATCATGACCATGATCGCGCGCGGCGAGCTGCGTTCTTATAAGCAGTTGCCGCAGATCTGGTACCAGATTCAGACCAAGTTCCGCGACGAGCCGAGGCCGAAGGCCGGTCTGCTGCGCGTGCGCCAGTTCACCATGAAGGACTCCTACTCTTTCGACATCAACGAGGCCGGCCTGGACAAGAGCTTCAATCAGCACGACCAGGTCTATCGCCGCATCTTCACGCGCTGCGGGCTCAAATTTGTGGCGGTCGAGGCCGATTCGGGCGCGATGGGCGGCTCGCAGTCGCAGGAGTTCATGGTGTACACCGAAGCGGGCGAGGACCTGATTGCAAGTTGTCCGGTGTGCGGTTACGCGGCGAATCTGGAGAAGGCAACTTCGTTGCTGGAGCCGGTCATGGAGCTTGAACCGACTGGCGAAGAACCTGAAGAAATCTACACGCCTGGGATGGGCGCAATTGCTGACATTGCCGCGTTCCTGAAGATGAGCCCGGCGAACGACATCAAGTGCGTGGCCTACATGGCGCTCAAGCGCGGAGCCAAGGGCGTAACCGATAAATGGCTCCCGGTGGCAGCCTTCTTGCGTGGCGACCACCAGGTCAATGAGACGAAACTGCTCGGCGTACTGGGAGCGGCGGAGCTGCGGCAGATGGTGGCTGAGGAGCTGGAACAGTACTTCCAAGGTCCGGCCGGTTTCCTTGGTCCAGTCGGGCTTGTCAATGTCCTCGATCAGAAATTCGCGGGGCTCATTACCGCGACGAATTTCCAGCCGGACAAACACAACGAACTCTTTGTTTCGTCCGACCTTAGCAAAGGGTTCAAAATCACCGTCGTCGTTGATAAGGCCCTCGAGGGCCGCAAAAACATGGTGTGCGGCGCCAATAGACTCGACTACCACCTGCGCAACGTGACGCCGGGCCGCAACTTGGGCTGGACGCTCGCGGCCGACATCCGCAGCGTGAACGAGGGCGAGGCCTGCCCGAAAGACAATTGCGGCGGCAAGCTGGTGGTGGGCAAGGCCGTCGAGGTCGGGCACATCTTCAAGCTGGGTTACAAGTACACCGAATCGATGGGCGCGACTGTGCTTGACGAGAACGGCAAAGAAGTGAAGCCGATTATGGGCAGCTATGGAATCGGCATGGAGCGTATTCTGACGGCGGCTATTGAGCAGTCGAACGATGCGAACGGCTTCTGGCTGCCGGCATCGATTGCGCCGTTCACCGTGGTGGTTACGGTGACGAATGTGGCCGACGCGGCGCTGCGCGAGACCGGCGAAAAGCTGGCCGAGGAACTGGAAGAAGAGGGCCTTGATGTACTGCTCGATGACCGCGACGAACGCGCCGGCGTCAAATTCAAAGATGCCGACCTGGTAGGCATTCCGTACCGCATCAATGTCGGCAAAAAGGCAGCCGCGGGCCAGGTGGAACTGGTGACCCGCGCGACAAGCTCAAGCGTAGATGTGGCGCTGGGCGAAGTTGCGGCGCTGGTGAAGGAAAAGGTGCAGGAAGAGCGGCTGCTGGGAGAGGCGTAGGAGCAGCTCCCAGCTATCAGCTTTCAGCCCCCAGCTTTTCCGTGCGACTGCGAGTTGATTGAACCGGTGCCAGAAACTCTGGAGAGGAACGAACGCTCAACGACCCTCGCAACTGATAAGCAAGACGGGGCTGAGAGCTAAGAGCTGAAAGCTGAGAGCTGCTGAAGACATGGCATTGAAGATCAGAATCGCGCACAACACGAACCGGCGTTCGCTGGTCAATAGGCTCTTGCTGTTTGGCGGGGCGGTTGTCGCACTGACCCTGCTGGTGGGCTTCTGCATCTTTGAGTACACCTATTTCCGATACCGCGGCATCGTCGACCAGCGCTTCGAACAGCCGGTGTTTGTGGATACGGCGAAGATCTATGCGGCGCCGCGTGAATTGCGCCCTGAGCAAAAGCTGACAGTTAATCTGATCGCCAGCGAACTGCGCGCGGCCGGATACACGGAGGTGGGCGCGTCGCCCCAATCCGAACTCGGCACTTACAAAATGAGCGCGCAGTCCATCACCGTATACCCCGGGCCGCAATCGTATCACGCGCCCGACAGCGCCACCATTCACGTAAGCGGGGGCGTGGTGGAATCGATCACCGACGACAGGGGCGAATCGCTCTCGAGCTACGAACTTGAGCCGCAGCTCATCACCGGCCTAAGCGAGGACGCGAGCCGCACCAAGCGCCGCCTTATCACCTACGACGAGATTCCGGCCAACCTCGTAAACGCAGTGGTGGCCATCGAGGACCGGCGCTTTTTTGAGCACAATGGCGTGGATTACTACCGGCTGATTGGTTCGGTGCTGAACGACATCAGCCCAAGGCACCGTTACATGGAAGGCGGTTCGACGCTCACCATGCAACTGGCCAAGATGTTCTTCCTCACGCCGGAGCGCACTTTCAAGCGCAAGTTCCTGCAGGTAGTCATCACTTTCCAGCTTGAGAATCGCTTCACCAAGAAGCAGATCTTCCAGATGTACGCCAACGAGGTGCCGCTCGGGCAGCGGGGAAGTTTCTCGATCGATGGGTTTGGCGAGGCCGCACAGGACTACTTCGGCAAGGATGTGCAGCATCTATCGCTTTCAGAGTGCGCGTTGCTTGCCGGAATCATTCAAAGCCCAAGCCGGCTGAATCCTTTCCGACACCAGGATCGGGCCTTCGATCGCCGCAACGTGGTGCTCGACTCGATGGTTGAAACCGGCGCCATCACCAAGGAACAGGCTGAAGATGCAAAGCGCGAGCCTTTGCACCTTGTGCCGGGCAGCATGGATGCCAGCGAGGCGCCCTACTTTGTCGACCTGGTTCACGACCAACTGATGCAGAAGCTGGGCGATCGCGACTTCAACCGTGAGGGGTTAAGGATCTACACTTCGCTCGATCCCGATCTGCAGCGCGTGGCCACCAGCGCGGTCGAGACAGCGATCAAAGTTGTTGACGAGCAAGTGGACAAAAAGCACGCGCGCGATCGCAAGCTGGGCAAGCAGTACGTGTATCCGCAGGTGGCGCTGGTTGCGCTCAATCCGCATACGGGGCAGGTGCTGGCGCTGGTGGGCGGGCGCAGCTACGGCGTTTCGCAGGTAAATCACGCAGTCGCGGTGCGGCCTACGGGCTCAATCTTCAAGCCGTTTGTGTATGCCACGGCCTTCCAGACTGCGGTTGAAGGCACCATGCTGCCCGGCCAAACCAAGCTTTTTTCGCCGGTCACGATTCTCAATGACTCGCAGAACACTTACGGCGAAGGCACTCCCTACGAATACACGCCGCGCAATTACGGGGGCGATTATTACGGCAATATCACGGCGCGCTTCGCGCTAATGCGGTCAGATAACAATGCCACTATCAGCCTGGCGAGCATGGTGGGATTCGATCGCGTGGCTGCGCTGGCTCGCGATGCCGGCGTTAAAAGCGCGCAGGGAACGCCATCGATGGCGATCGGATCCTATGGCGCAACGCCGCTCGATATGGCCGGGGCATACACGGTGTTCGCCAACGGCGGCGTGCATCTCGATCCCTGGATGCTGGCCAGCGTTCGCACCCCAACGGGCGACGTGATCACCGACTACACGCCGACATCGCGCCAGGTGCTTGACCCCCGCGTGGCCTACCTGACGACGAGCCTGCTGGAGGCCGTGCTGCAGGGCAAGGGCACGGGCGCAGGCGTGCGCAACATGGGCTTCAGGGCGCCGGCGGCGGGCAAAACCGGCACCGACCACGACGCGTGGTTCGCCGGATACACCAGCAGCCTGCTGTGTATTGTTTGGGTGGGCAACGACGACTATACCGACATCAAGTTGGAGGGCGCGCAGGCGGCAGCGCCCATCTGGGCCGAGTTCATGAAGAACGCCATCCAGCTGCCGCAATACTCCGACACCAATGAGTTCACGCCTCCCGAGGGCGTTCAGGTGGTGACGCTCGACAATGTGACCAATCTGCTGGCCGACTCGGCCTGCCCCGAAGACTACACCGCTGCGTTCCTCGACGGCACTGCGCCCACCGACACCTGCGACCACCCCGCCGATCATCGCAACATCATTCAGAAGATATTCGGGCTCGGCAAGAGCGGGAACTGATTACGACGAGCGTTCGGCTCAAGATCGGAGAACGCCGATGACTAAAAAGCGGGCCCTCGCCCGATTTCGTTCAACCGCCGTAAGCTGTCTCGTCTACCTGCTTATTCCTGCATTCGGCTGCGTTGGGCAACAGCAGCAATCTTCAACAACCAATCTCGACAGCGCTTTGAAGAAATTCCTTCAGAAGGAACTGACCGATCCTCAATTTGGAATCGACAAAACGACTCGATACTCTGCGGCGGTGATCAAGTCCGACGGCCCCTCAAAGGAAGAGGTCGTCGTATACGTTTCGGGCGAAAGCTGGTGTGGAAGTGGTGGGTGCAGGCTTTGGATATTAGAGCCGGCAGGTGCTTCATTTAGAATAATTGGCGAAGAAGCAATTGTGCAGCTTCCAATCCGTGTTCTTCGCAGCCAGTCCCATGGCCGTTTTGATATAGGGGTGTGGGTGCAGGGCGGAGGCATTCAGCCGGGGTATGAGGCTCTCCTGGGGTTCGATGGCAAATCGTATCCGGACAATCCGAGTGTCGCCCCTGCACGAAAACTTCCTCAAGGGGTTCCAGGACAGATTCTTATATCGAGTGCGGCCGGCGGAAAACTACTTTATTGATAGGGCGGGAGACCACAAACCCGAGTCGCGTCCGTTCATCGGAAGCTGCTCATTGCCCGTCAACATCCGATCCGTCGGGCATCTGCTGGCAACGAGGGCACCAGAAGGTGACGCGGGCGTCCGGTCCCTGAATACGCCGGCGCACGATCTCGCCGCAGCGCCGGCACGGCTCGCCGGCGCGGCCGCAGACCCAAAGGCTTTCGCTGGCATCGGACGAGTGCGTGGTGCGACGATGTCGGCCACCAAAAGTGACGATGGTGTCGCCTGAATCCTCAAGCACGTTGGCGCGCACCAGCCGCACCGATGCAGCGATAAGCGACTGAATCTGCGCAAGCGAGAGTGCAGCCACGCAGGCGAACGGGTTGGTCCCGGTAACGAAACAGACTTCAGACTTGAAGACGTTGCCCACCCCGGCGATCACCTCCTGGTGCAGCAGCACGTCGCCGATCTCCTCATTGCGGTGCGCTGCGATGCGCAGGGCTGCTTCATTCGGGTCGAACGCGGGGTTGAGCACATCGAGGCTGCCGGCCGGGAAGCGGCGGTCGCGCGCCAGCGATTGGGCGCTGTGCATCTCGGCCACAGGCACCTTGAAGCCGACGGCGATGTAGTCTTCGTTCTCAAGCACAATGCGCATGTTGAAGCGCGGCTGCTGCCAGCGCTCGCCGTGCCGATAGATGTGCCAGCTTCCGCTCATGAGCATGTGCGTGGCCAGCGTGGCTCCGCCTGAAAAGTGGATGAGCAGCCACTTGCCGCGCGACTCGACGCGCTCGACGGTCTGGCCGGTGAGGGGCGAGTCGTCGTTAAAGCGGGTCAGATAAGGATAAGTAGAGTAAAAGCGGGTCACCGCCTTGCCGCCGAGTGCGCGGCCGAGGGTGCGCGCGGTGCGAAATATGGTGTCGCCTTCAGGCATGGCTACTGCACCTCGGGCCGGACTTGCTGGCCGTGCGAAAGCGGCACCGGAATGCGCCGCAGATGCATTCCAAGCGGGCCGGAGAAGAAGCCCGCGTCCATGAGGAAACGCGCCATGGGATGCGCGGCCACGGGCTGGCCGTTGATGGTGGTAATGAGCGCGCCCTGATGCGATCCGGCACGCAGCTGCGCCTGGCCGCGCGCGCTGAGGAAATGCGCCAGGCCCGAAGCTGCCTGCGAGCGCTCGGGCTCTTCGGCAGGAAGAAAGACCAGGATGTGCGGATTTCCATGGCGCAACCAGGCAACGAGCTCGCCGTTACGCAGAATGACTTCGGCGTAGGCTGCGCGCGTTAGCACTCGTGGAGCCGTCTGCCACCCCGCAGACGATGACCTGTCTACGGGGACCCCGGGTTCCGAGTCGTCGTCCATTGACGGCAGATCGGGCCAGTGCAGCGAAGCGCCGTATGGATTGGCGGGATCGGCCGCGGCGAGTTGCACGAACTCGGGCTTCTCGGCAGGCGGTTCGGTGCGCAACTGGCGCAGCAGATCGACGGCCGCGGGCAAAGCGAATTGCGTGGCGCCGAGGCCCGCAACAAAGTAACCGCGGCGAATGCGGCCGCTCTCTTCGAGCGCCTTGAGCACGCCGTAGACGGCGCTGAATCCGCCGGGAATGTTTTCGGCCATCACTGACTCGCGCAACAAAATCCCGTAGCGGTTCAGGAGCTGTATGGCGAGGGCGTGAGAGACTTCGGTGGCGGTTGGCCCTGATCCCTCAGGGGCTAAAGCCCCCGTCGATTGGGCTGGATTGATGTACGGGCTAAAGCCCGTACCCTTCCCGCTGGAGACTTGACGCAACGGCAGCAACGACCAGCGACCCTGCGCATTGGGCGGCGTGGTGCGGCGCGAGCGGAAAACATTCCCAGTGTGCAATCGCCGCGGCACGCGCGCGCTCTCAGGCCGCGTGATGTACGCACGCAGCGCATGGAGCGAATCGTTAGTGACGAGGCCGCGCCACAACAGGCTCCAGAGCGCGTCGATGGTTTCGCCGGGATAGCCTCCTCCGATGGCCTGGTGGAGCGGCTCAAAGAAGCTGGCGCCGGTCGACGACAGAACTGCAAGCAGCTTTTCTTCGCGCTCGGTAAGCGGCTCGACAAGAGGCCGCGGCTGCGCCAGCAAAGGCATCTTATCGGCGAGATAGAATGCGATGCGGCCGTTGCGTTCACCGATGGGCTCCACGCCGGCCCACGCAACTTCGCCGGCGGCGATCAGCGTGTCGAGACCGTCGGGCGTGTAACCCTGCAGCCGCGCGGGCAGAATTGCGCTCTCAACCAGCGTGGCCGGCAGCGGCGCGCCTTGCAGGCTCTCGATTGCGTCGAGCAGCGCGTCGAGATTGGGCCCGCGGCGCGGCGCAACCAGCCCCTGCCAGTGGGTGAGGAAGCGCGCCAGCGTGTGCTGCTCCACCGGCTCGACCTCGCGGCGCAACCGCGCCAGCGATTTGCGGCGAATGATGCGCAGAATCTCCGCGTCGCACCACTCCTGGTGAAACCCGTTGGGACGAAAACCGCCTTCAAGCACGCGGCCCTCGGCAGCCAGCTGGCGCAGAGTGTTATCAATGGCCTGCGAGTCGAGCGCGAAGCGCTCAGCAACTTCGCGCAGCGTGAACGGCCCATGCGTGCGGGCGTAGCGGCGCACCAGCTCAAGCACCGGATGCGCGACCGGCTCAAGCAGCGCGGCGGCCAACCCCGGAGGCAGCGGAATTCCCAGCGCATCGCGGCAGCGGGCTGCATCTTCAGCCGCGATCAGCCGGCGCTCGCCGGCGATGTTGAGCTCGAGCAGGCGGCGCGCGCGAATCAACCGGTCAACGTGCGCCAGCAGCTCCGGCGAAGCAACGCGGTGCGCAAGCTCGGCGCGAGAAAGATCTCCCAGGCGCAGGCAAAGATCGTGAATGCCATCGGCGGTGCGGGCGCGATGCGACTCAGCCAGGCACTGCGCTGCCTCTTCCACCTCGGCAATGGCATCGGCATCGAGCAGCTCGCGCAGGTCGGCCTCGCCGAGGATTTCACGGAGTTGATCCTGATCGATGGTGAGCGCCTGGGCGCGGCGTTCGGCCAGCGGGGCATCGCCATCGTAGAGAAAGTTCACCACATAGCTGAAGAGCAGCGACGAAGCAAAGGGCGATGACTTGCGCGTCTCCACCACATGAACGCGCAGCTTGCGCTCTTCCACTTCTTTCAGGATTTCAACCAGCGCTGACATATCGAATACATCGCGCAAACACTCGCGATACGCTTCGAGTAGCAGCGGGAACGACGGATAGCGCGAGGCGACGCTGAGCAGATCGTAGGAGCGCTTGCGCAACTGCCACAGCGGCGAGCGTTGATCGGCGCGGCGACGCGGCAACAGCAGCGCGCGGCCCGCGGCCTCGCGAAAACGGCCGGCAAACAACGCCGTTGCTCCCAGCTGGCGCAGCACAAGCTGCATGGCCTCGGCAGACTCGACAAGGATCATGTCGGAGTCAGGCGGCTCGTCGGTATCGGGGAAGCGCAGCACAAATCCATCGTCGCCCCAGAGCGTCTCGACCTCCGGCCCGCCCGCGGCGCGAATGCGCGCGCTGACAGCCATGGCCCAGGGGATATGGATGCGGCTGCCGAACGGCGTCAGCACGCAGACGCGCCAGTCGCCAAGCTCGTCGCGGCAGCGCTCAATCACGATGGTGCGGTCATCGGGAACGCGGCCGGTTGCGGCCTCCTGATCGGCGAGATACTGCATCAGGTTTTCTGCAGCGCCGGGATCGAGATCATGCTCGGCAACCAGGCGCGCTAGCGCGGCCGGCTTGGGCAGTGCGCGCAGCTCGCGCACCATGGCGCCAATGCGGCGGCCAAACTCCAGCGGGCGGCCCGGACCGTCGCCTTTCCAAAAAGGCATTTTGCCGGGCTCGCCGGGCGCGGGCGTCACCAGCACGCGGTCGTGCGTGATGTCGACAATGCGCCACGTGGACGCGCCCAGCACGAAGGTCTCGCCCGGGTGCGACTCGAAGACCATCTCCTCGTCGAGCTCGCCTACACGCACCGGCTTGCCCTCAGTGAATGCGAGAAAGACGCCGTAGAGGCCGCGATCGGGAATGGTGCCGGCGTTGAGGATTGCAAGCCTCGCAGCACCGTCGCGCGCGCTCACCACGTTGCGAATGCGGTCCCACGTCAGCCGCGGACGCAGCTCGGCAAACTCGTCGGAGGGGTAACGCCCACTGAGCAGATCGAGCACGCCCTCGAATGCCGGACGCGTGAGCGAGGCAAACGGCGCCGCGCGGCGCACCAGATCGAAGAGGAAGTCGACGGAGACGGAAGGTGCAGCGGGGTTAGCGGTGTCAGCGGAGCTAGCGGAGTTAGCAGAGCTAGCGGGATCTTCGCTTTCCCAGGTCCCAAAATCGGGACCTGGGGCACCCATGTCACTGCCTGGGTCGAAGAGATTTCCAGATACTTGCCGGTCGGCTCGCGTTTTTCTGATCCCTGATCCCTGATCCATGATCCATGCTCTCGCCGGCGGGTGCGCTACGATCGCGACAATCTGCTGCGCGAGCACATCGAGCGGATTGCGCGGGTAGCGCGTGGACTCGATGTGGCCGTCGTGCATGGCGCGGGTGACGGCGGCGCAGGCGACCAGATCGGCGCGGTACTTGGGAAAGATGACGCCTTCGCTCACTGCGTCCACGGTGTGGCCGGCGCGGCCGATGCGCTGCATACCGCTGGCGACCGAAGGCGGCGACTCGATCTGAATAACGAGGTCGACCGCGCCCATGTCGATGCCGAGTTCGAGCGTTGAAGTGGCGCAGAGGGCGCGAATCTGGCCGGCCTTCAGCTGCTCCTCGATTACGGAGCGCTGCGCCGCGGCGAGCGAGCCGTGATGGGCGCGCGCGATTGCCTCGCCGGAAAGCTCGTTGAGCGCGCCTGCCAGACGCTCGGCGATCTGGCGGCTGTTGACGAAGAGTATGGTCGAGTTGCGCTCGCGGATGATCTCAAGCAGGCGGGGATGGATCGCGTTCCAGATTGAGACGCGGCGCGGTATCTGCGACGCCGGCCCGGTGGGGATCTCCTCCATCTCGCCCAGGCGCGCCATATCTTCAACTGGAACCTCGATGCGCAGCTTGAGTTGCTTGGGCGCCGAGGCGTTGACGATGGTGACCGCGCGATAGCGCAATGCGCCGGGGCCAGCAATCTCGCACAACGCGGCGCTGTCATCCTGAGCGACCGGAGCGGCAGCGAAGGGAGTCGAAGGATCTGCGGTTGCTTCTCGCCTCGCTGACTCGCTAACCTGCCGATCTACTGTATCGCCGACTTGCCGACTCGCTGGTTCGCCGACTTGTTGACTTGCTGACTCGGCTTCTTCTGATCCCTGACCCCTGATCCCTGATACCTGTACTTCCACTCCTCCCAGAAACCGCGCCACCTCTTCGAGCGGCCTCTGTGTCGCCGACAATCCAATTCTCTGGATGGGCCGCGAGGTGAGCGCCTGCAGCCGTTCCAAACTGAGAGAAAGGTGCGCGCCGCGCTTGGTGGGAACCAGCGCGTGAATCTCGTCCACGATGACCGTTTCCACCGTTCGCAACGCATCGGCGGCGCGCGAGGTGAGCAGCAGGTAGAGCGACTCGGGCGTGGTGATGAGGATGTCGGCGGGCTGGCGGGCGAAGCGGGCGCGCTCGCGCTGCGGAGTGTCGCCGGTGCGCACGCTGATTGCCGGCTCATGAAACGCGACGCCCATGCGCCGGGCCATGTTGGCAATGCCCACCATCGGCGAGCGCAGGTTGCGCTCCACGTCCACGGCCAAGGCCTTGAGCGGCGAAACGTAGACGATGCGGCAGCCGCGCCGCTCAACGCAAGCGGTCTTCTGATCCCTGACCCCTGATCCCTGATCCCTGTCGTGCAGCATCAACCGGTCAAGGCACCACAAAAACGCCGTGAGCGTCTTGCCGGTTCCCGTGGGCGCCAGGATCAGCGCGCTTTCGCCCCGGGCAATTACCGGCCAGCCCAGCCGCTGCGGAGCGGTAGGCGCCTCAAAGACCGCACGGAACCACGCAGCCGTAACTGGATGAAAGACACCAAGCGGGTCAATAACCGGATCTGGAGCCGGACTGGCGCCGGCCGGGGTGGTCCGGGTCTCGGGATGGGGTGGGCGAAGAGACATGGTGCTCTTTGCAGAATAGCGCGCCGGACAGGCGAATAGGAAGCGAAGAAATGAGGGGGCTTTCCTCAGGCTGGGAGCTGGGCGCGCAGATGGATGAGGGCGGGCGAGGACGCCCGCACGACAGCCGGTCAGGAGGCCGGCGCTAAGACCGCTTACGGCAGGTACTGCGCCGGCACGGGATCGGCGGGCGTCTCAGCGTGCCAGGCAATCTCAATCACGCGCCAGCGCTGGCCGTCGAAGACCGCCTGAATGCTGTTGATGCCGCGCATCTCGGCCTTTCCGTCGGGAGTGGAGCGCACCTCGTACGTGCTCCACAGGTGGGCGATGGGGCCGTAGGTTTCGCTCTTCACCTTGACCTGGCGCTCATAGAAAACCTCACTGCCGCGCTTGCGCACCGCATCAATGTACTCATCAACGCTGAGGATGCGCGGCGCAATCGTGCCGTTGGGACGCTTTGATACGGGAATCAGCCGCGCCTCGGGCAGCAAAACATCGCGCATACAGGTTCGGTCCTTGTCGGCCGGACCGCTGACAGCGCCATCGATGGCCGTAACGAGCTGATCGAGCGTGGCCGTAGGCGGGCAGGCCGGAGGCGGAGCATTTTGCGCAGAGAGGGCAGGCGCGATGAAGGTGAGCGCGGTGAGGAGGATGCTGGAAAGGGGCTTCATGCGCCGATTTTACAGGCGCAGCGTCGTGCGGGTCTGGAGACCCGTGTTAAAGCGGGTCTCCGTGAGTTGCGCAAAAAGCTCATAGAGCAAAGTCAATTCCCGCGAATCCACCCCTCAGGAGCTAAAGCCCGGGACTTCAATTTGCCCCTTGCGGCACGACTGAAGTCGTACCCTCTCAAAACAGTGGCATCAATCGACTTCTTCCGCAGCAAGGGGAATCCGGCGGTGCGTATGGTCAGCTCTGCGGCTACTCGTACGCCAGCGCGTCGATGGGGTCCTTGCGAGCCGCCAGCCAGGCGGGATAGAGGGCGCCGAAGAGCGAACTGGAGAAGGCAATGAGAGCGCCGCGCAATAGCCATTCGGCGGTGATCTCAAAGTGCTGCGTGGGGAAGAAGTGCAACAGCAAGCTGCGCACAACGTAGGTGAAGATGATGCCGAGGATGACGCCGGCGACAGCCAGCACCGAGCACTCGCGCAACAACGCGGCAACAATGGTAATTTTTGAAGCGCCCATCGATTTCAGAATCCCGATCTCGCGGGTGCGCTCCAGCACGGCCGTGTACATGGTCTGAAAAATGACCAAAATGCCAACGACGACGGCGATGCCGGTAACGATGTTCAGGGCGATGTTGAAGCCGGGCAGGCGCTCCGGAGTCATCTCCGAGAGCCAATCATCCATCGTCTGCACGGGAAAATCCTCAAGCCCGGGCGTCGCGTGAATCTCCTGAATGATCGTCTGCTCATTGGCCGGGTCATCGCTTTTGATGTAGAACAGCGAAGCCCTGCCCGGTGATCCCATCAGTTCGCCCATGGATTCAATCGGCAGCAGTTTGCGCCCGCCCTTGCCGTGCTCCACTATTCCGCAGATGCGAGATGGATGGTCCATCACCGTGATCGTGTCGCCCACCGCGTAAGGTTTCCTGGTAGCAGGGTTCTTGCCGCTGGCGAATACATCGTCGACGATCACATCGTTCGGCCTCTGGAACTGCGTGCCCGAGAGAAACACAAAGGGCCGCAGCGCGTTGAAGGTTGCGTAGTCGATGCCGTAGATCACCCCGAAGTCGTTCGGGGAGGTGTTGAATTGCGTAATCACCGGCGAGGCCACCGCGACATGAGGGAGGAGGCGGACGGCTTCGATGTCCCTGACCGGGATGGGCGCGCCGCTGATGCCGTTCATGACGCTGGCGTGGCTGGGCCGCATCATCAGGTCGGCCCCGATGCCGTTGGTGCGCTGCTTCTGGTCGTTCAGCATCCCCATGAAGATGCCCACGATGGAGAGGATCATCACCACCTCAATGGCCACGGCAAGCACGCTGATGATGGAGCGGACTGGGCGATGAAGCAGGTTGGCGAAGATGAGTTTGTTCATGCTTTTTGCGGGCCGACGCGAAAGCGCGCCGCATCCCACTACAAGGTTAGCAGCCGGGGCTGGGCGCGAATGAGGTCTCGCAGCGCGGGTCCAGGGCAATCGCGCGAAGAGCCGGCAAAGAGGTACACGTGCAAGCTCTCCGGCCCGGGTTTGTTTTGACTCAGGCAGAAACCGGGGTTTATCGTGAAGGTTGAAATTCCTGGCAATTTCTGCTGATACCGGGTCGCTGATGGGGAGTTTTGGCGAAGACCTGCGCATGGAGCGGTTAGCCCGCGGCATCGCGCTTGAAGAGATCACGGCGAAGACGAAGATCAGCCAGCGTCACCTTCTGGCGCTGGAGCAGGAGCGGTTTCGTTTGCTTCCCGGCGGAATCCTGAGCAAGGGCATCGTACGCGGATACGCCAACGCGCTGGGCCTCGATGAGCAGGACTGGACCGAGCGTTTCCTCAGAGCCTGCGACGCGGCCGGCCAGGCGGTGGAAGACGAGCGCGGCTGGACCACCTTTGCCGCCAACGTGGGCAAGGCCCGCATTCTGCGTCACGATGCAGTTGAGCTGCGGCTACGCTGGATGGGCGCCATGATCCTGGTCTTTGTGGTGCTGGCCGCCGGGTTCCTGATGGTGCGTTTCTACGGCGAGCGCGCGGGCTGGTGGACGACGCTGCTGCCCACGCATATCTTCTCTTCGGCGTGGCACGCCATCCAGGCTAAAGTTGCGCACGTCTTCTCGCACGCCGGGCATTGAAGCGGTGCGAGCGGTCCGCACAGTCCAATACTGCCGAACGCTTCAACGCAACGGATTTCACGGGAACCCACCGCTGCCAGCAGCGAGGTTATCCCGGCTTAATGTGAGTCTGCGCCCCTTGAACCCCTATTCTTCCCCGTTCGATCACTGGCTTTGCCGCAGACTGGCTGGCGCAATTACCATAGATAGAGGCACTGACCGTTCCCGCCGGTTATAGAGAGCAGACCGATGTCTGCGCAACCGAATGGCGCTCGAGACGGCAGCAGCCGCGGGCTGCAATCTGAAGGATCGGCAGGCAGCGTAAAGCCAACCGTTGCCTCGAACCGATCTCACACATCCCTCTTGTGGGAAGGAGTTTACCCAAGTTGAGCGACCGTTTCTTGTTTACCTCTGAATCCGTCACTGAAGGCCATCCCGACAAGATTGCCGACCAGGTATCGGACGCAATTCTCGACGCCTGCCTAGAGCAGGATCCCTACAGCCGTGTGGCGGCCGAGACGCTGACAGCCACCGGGCTGGTGGTCATCGCCGGCGAAATCACCACCAAAGCATATGTTGACTTTCAGGGCCTGGTGCGCGGCGTGGTTGCCTCCATCGGCTACGACAACGCGCTCTACGGCTTCGACTCCAACACCTGCGCGGTGATCTCGACCATCAACAAGCAGTCGGGCGACATTGCCCAGGGCGTTGATACCGGCGGCGCCGGCGACCAGGGCATGATGTTCGGCTACGCCACCAACGAGACGCCGGAGCTGATGCCCGCGCCGATCTCGCTGGCGCACAAGCTCACCCGGCGGCTGACCGAGGTGCGCAAGAACGGCAAGCTGCCCTACCTGCGCCCCGACGGCAAGAGCCAGGTAACGGTGGAATACGGCGAAGACGGCAAGCCGGCGCGCATCGACGCGGTGGTCATCTCGAGCCAGCACTCCGAGGCCATCGGCAACGAGGAACTGCACGCCGACATTCTCAAGCACGTCATCCAGGCTGTGCTGCCGTCCGCATGGCTCGACGAGCACACCAAGTACCATATCAATCCCACCGGCCGCTTCGTCATCGGCGGACCCATGGGCGACACCGGTCTGACCGGCCGCAAGATCATTGTGGACACCTACGGCGGCATGGGCCGCCACGGCGGCGGCGCATTCTCAGGAAAAGACCCGACCAAGGTGGACCGCAGCGCAGCCTACATGGCGCGGCACATAGCCAAGAACATCGTGGCGTCGGGCCTGGCCGAAAAGGCCGAGGTGCAGCTTGCTTACGCTATCGGCGTGGCCGAGCCGGTCTCGGTGCTCATCGATACCTTCGGCACCGGCAAGGTGAGCGCAAGCAAGCTGACCGAACTGGTGCGCAAGAACTTCTCGCTCACCCCAAAGGGCATTATCGAGAGCCTGAACCTGCGCCGGCCCATCTACCAGAAGACCGCGGCCTACGGCCACTTTGGCCGCACCGAGCCGGAGTTCACCTGGGAAGCGACCGACAAGGCGACATCCCTGGCCGAGCAGGCGGGCGTAGCCTCGGCGGCGAAGTAAACTGGCACACATTTGCAATAGTCGAGTTCGGCCCGGGCTTGAAAGCCCGGGCCGAAGCATTTGGGGGCTGAGCTGACTTCCTTCGCCCGCTAAAGCGGGCTGATAGTCACGATAGCGAATATCCACCCCAGGTTTACGCCTGGGACTACCGTCTTTTGCCCGCATCGCGGGCGCAAACTGAACCTCCGATCTCATTTCTCAGGCTTGCGCCCGGGGCTACCGTCTGACGCCTGCTGACGCAGGCTTGGACGTTCATCCTCTTCCCTTTGGCTCACTTGCGCGTCGATGTCATAGAATCCTTGCGAGGACGCCGAAGAGCGAAACCAGAGTATTCGTGCCACGTCAGAGGTCTTTGAGAGTGGCTTTTTCTTTAGGAAAAAGTCACTCAGCCGGCGTGCTTTCGGGACTTGACTACTCTGGTTTCGCTGTGTGGCCTCCCGGTCCGGAGATATCGATGCGCACGAACGCTATTGCAACTTTCTTCCTCGCATCTGCAGCCATCGCCGCCGCGCAGAATGGCGCCAACTGGAATTATTGGGGTAAAACCGGTCCGCTTGGCTGGGGTAAGCTTGACCCCTCCTACGCGGCCTGCAGCCACGGGCACGAGCAGTCGCCGGTGGACATTCGCGGCGCGCGGCTCAACAAGGCGCTCCAGCCCATCCAGTTCCACTACATCGCGGGGCCGGTGACGGTTGAGAACACCGGTCGCGGTATCGTGGTGCACGTCGACAAGGGCAGCTATATCGTGGCTGGCGGCGTCCGCTACGAGCTGGTGGAGTACGAGTTTCACCACCCCGCCGAGCACCCGGTACACGGCAAGCTGACCGACATGGAAGTCGACCTGGTGCACCGCAGCGCCGACGGCAAGCTGGCGAATCTGGGCGTGCGGCTCAACGAGGACCGCGGCAATCCCAATGCCACCATGGCCACGCTCTGGGCGCACCTTCCCGCGCGGGCCGGCGCCAGCACCAGGGTCGCCGATATGATCGACGCGCGCGGGCTCATCCCGGCCGATCCCGGCTACTGGACCTACACGGGCTCCGAGCTCACGCCGCCCTGCACCGAAGGAGTGCTGTGGTTTGTGTATGAAGAGCCCATCGACGTCAGCCGCGAGCAGCTTCGCCAGTTCACCGCCCTCTTCCGGCTGAACACCCGGCCGGTCGCGGAGATGCACGGGCGGAAGATTGAGGCGAATGAGTAAATACAGCCAGTAGTAAGTAGCCAATAGCCAATAGATGTTAGCCGATAGTTGCAGGCACAAGCTTTCCTACTGGCTATTGGCTATTCGCTATTGGCTCGCGAGGGGCGCAAACCTCAACACGATACCAGCCTCGTCATGCGCCGCCGTCACCCCCGTCAGATCTTCCACCAGGTAATGCGCGGCGTCGAGCGATTCCACCGGATGTGAGAACGTCGTCGCGATCACGGTGCAGCCCGCGTCGCGACCGGCAATGGCGCCCGAGGCGGAATCCTCGAAGACTACGCATTCTTCCGGCGTGAATCCGAGCACTGCCGCGCCGGCTACGAACGGCTCGGGATGAGGTTTGCCGCGGGTCACCTGGTTTGCGGTGACCAGGCGCGCGGGAACGGGAATGCCCCCATCGGCCAGCCGCGCACGGGCGATCTTCTCAGTCGCGCTGGTGACAACGGTCCAGCGATCTACCGGCAGCGACCGCAGCAGATCGCACACGCCGGGCAGCGCCCTCAGGCCCTCGTTGTCGGCGATCTCGAATTCTTCAACAATCTTGAGCTCGGCTTCGCTGTCGAGGTCGGGCCGGAGCAGTGCAACCGCCTCAATGGCGCGGCGGCCATGCGCAGTCTGGAGGGCAAGCGCCGGATCGACTCCGCGCATCCCAGCCCATCTGGTCCAGCTGCGCTCCACCGAGCCGATCGAGGAGATAAGGATGCCGTCCATGTCGAACAAGATGCCCTGGCAGCGAACGAGGATGGGGGAAGAAGGAATGGATGAAGCCATGCTTTGATTTTAGTTGGCCGGGGTTTGCTGCCGCATTCTCAGTGAGGCTGAGCAAAAGCGACAATCAGAGCAAAATACGCGAAGGAAAGAACGCCGCCGCCCGTGAACTTCCACCACTTTCTGGCCTCTGTGTTATGACGCACTAGCGCAAAGAGAGCAGCGACGATGAGAATAAAATGCCCGATTCCGCCCAGCGTCACCATCATCGGTACGAGCTGCTGTAGGTGGCCAGTGCGCAGCGATGACCAGATGGCGACGGCACCCGCCTGTATGAGGTGCGTGACCAAAAGGCTCATCCCATTCCAAGCGATCGCGATAGCAAATCCAGCTCCATATCCCCATGGGCTGTTTCGGCGCGCAAGAACGATGACAGCAATGTAGATCAGCGCTTGGAACGAGTGGAGAAGCCGGAGTTCGGGAACAACAATCGCTGACACGAGCAGCGCCACCAGGAAAAGTGTCGCTCCTATGTAGGTCCACGCCTGGGCGGAGTGGGAGCCATTCAGCCGATCGTCTCCTTTCATGTCATCTCTTACGGTTGGGCTGGAAGATTGGTTCCACCTGACAGCGTTTGTTAGTTAAGGCCCCGTAATAAACTCATCCCCGTTGCTGGGGATGCCGATGCGCACTCCATCAGCGGTGCTCGGTTTGATTGAAACAACGTCGGGCGCCAGCTTGTGCGGCGCCGCAGCGTTGTCGGGGGCGCGACCGGCGAGCTGCCCTGGGCCGCAGCGATTGGAGCAAGGGCGATCAGTGCTGGCGCAATTAAGAGCAAACTGCGAATGGCGGAAGGAAGAATAGTACCCATGACGGCACTGAGTCTTGTAAGTCGGAGCGAGGACAACGAGTTTGTGCACTGCGGAATCAATGCTTGTTCGCGCTAGTGATCTTCGGCGCGGCCAGCACAACCTCCGGCGGATCACCGAAGGTCACCGAGCCTGAGACCGAGTCCTTGTGCGCGCCAAGTTGCACCTGGTTCTCACCCAGCGTCGCAGTTCCCGACGCAATTGACGCGTCACCTGACCAGCGATCGAAGTGGGTAAGCGAAGCAGGCAGCGCCGCGGCCCGGAACTTGCCTGCCGCAGCCTTGCCGTTGACCGTGCCGCGCGCCCATTCAAAGTGCAGAGAGCCCTTGGCCGAGGACGAGAGGTCCTTTTCGGTGTACCCGGCGAGGTCGATATTCCCGCTGGCATTGAATGCTCCGCCCGACCAGTGCTGCCCCAGCAGCTGGCCAACTGCCGCGGCACTCAGGTTCTCAAGCTTGCCTTCGAACGAGTAGGCGGGCTTGTCCTGGTCCGATGTCGCGCGGGTGAATGAGCCGGAGGCTTCGAGCCGGCCGCCGAGCACACCTGCGGCGATTGAGAAAATCTGGGCGCCGGCCGGCACGATGCGAAGTTTGACGGTGGCGGAGGTAAGCGTGACAGGACCGAGGACAAGCGAGTCGGCATTGAGGGTTCCGTCGAGTTCAGGCCAGGGCGGTGCCGACGAGGGGTGCAAACGCTCGATGAGCGACGAGAGCAGCGTGCCTTCATGCTGAACGCCGAGAAGGGCGGATTGAAGGTCGGCTGCGTCGAGCGAGCTGAAATGCACGCCGAAATTCGGCCGGCAAGTGTCAGCCGGCGCGCATCCGGTTTTGAGTTCAAGCTCAGCCGTGCCCTTGAGCGGTCCGTAGCTGAATTCGACCGGGTCCCAGAGCAACTCTCCGCTTAAGATGGTCAGCGTGGCCTGGGCGATCTGCACATGGCTGGCGAGGTAGCCGGAGCGCCAGTTGGCGTTGCGCAACGTCACCGTACCGGTCAGAGTGTCAATGGCTGGAGTTGCAACAGCCACCGGCACACTTGGGGCTTTTGCGGCCGCCACGCTCTCAGCCTTCGCCGTTTGCGCCGCAGCCTGCGCCTCAGTTGTCGCCGCCGCCTGCGGAATCACTTCCTGCACCAGCCACGACCCTGCCACGGTCAGGTCGGCAACCAGCGGGTCGCCGGCGAGACCATCGAATGCCGGGACCTGTATCAGGCCCGCCGCCCGGGCCACTTCCCTTGCCCGCTCAATCGACGCCTGGCCGCGCAGCTCGGCCACGTAGCCGGCAGTGGTGAGGCTCAGACTCACCGTCATGGGCGCTGTACCGCCCAGGGGCACGGCGGTCGAGCAGGCAAGGGCCAGCCGCTGACCGGCAGACTTGGGCAGGACCGGCTCAAGGACGATTCTTGGGGCCCGGATCGGCTGCGTGAGCCCGCCCCCGCTGAGCATCAGTCCCTCCACTGCCAGGCTGCCCGTGAGCGGGCCTGCCGCCGCCTCAACCGGGCGCGCGTGTTTCGATCGCGGAGGCGGAGTCTTGACGGCCGCTGAGGGTGCGGGGACGGTCGCGTCGTAGGCGATCTTCCCGCTAACCGTGCCGGTCGCCTGCAAATCCGGCGCGAGTCCGCTGCGCAAGGTTCGCAACATGGCCAGGCCCGCGGCCACAGGCACATGGTCGAGTTCGGCAGTCAGCCGCGGAGCAACCTCCGCAGCCGGTTTATCGCCGCCGATGCGGATGCGCCCATCGCCAATGGGCGAGTTGCAGGCCAGTTTCTCAAAGCTGCGGCGCTCGTGGTGGTAAACGAAATCGCAGTTGGCGTCGAAGTCGAGCGCCTCGGCGGGTGCGAATTCGGCGCGGTGCACACCCTCGGCGCGCAGGCGCGTGATCACACGGGCCGAGTCTCCCGTTCCCTCAAGATGCAGATTGCCGGTAAGATCGCCGCGCCAGCCGATATCGGCGCCGAAGACGAGCCGGTAAAGCTGGCCGAGCTGGGCGTCGCGCCAGTCAAGATCGAGACGAACGGGCATCTGGTGCAGCGTGGGCGCGTGTTTCACGCTGGCCTCCATCCGCATAACGCCGGTGTCTTCCTGGTAGAGGCTCAGATCGGTGCGGGCGGGCTGGCCACGCAGACGGACGCGCCAGTCGCCAGGGCTCTCCTCCCACAGCTCGAATTCGGCGTTGACCAGCGAGAAGGGCAGTTTTTCCGCGCCTTCCTTGAAGTTGATACGGGACTCCGTTGCCTCAAGGTAAGGCAGCGGAACAGTGCGACGCGAACCGGATGCGCCAGAGGTTGATCCGGCCTTTGCCGCCGCCGTGCGGAAGAGCGGATCGAGATTCCATTTGCCGGGCCCGTTGTGGACCACGTTGAGGCTGGCTTCGTCGACGCTGATGGCGCCGATCTCAAGCCGGCCGCGCCACAGCGAAAGCAGACGGATGGAAGCGCGAACGGTATTGGCATGGAGCACCGGCTCGGCCCCATAGGCAGGGTCTTCGGCAACGCTCAGGTTGGTGATCTCAAAGCCCGGCCATGGAAACATGCGCAGCTCGACGGAGGAAAGCCGTACCGGGCGGCCGAGCGATTCTGAGATGAGCCGGGTGATCTGGCTTTTATAACGGCTGATGCTGACCAGCGGAGGGACGATGAACAGCAGTAGAAGAAACGCGACCAGTGCCAGTGCCGGCCAGAGCCCTTTGCGCCAAAGTTGCCGGCCGTGCTGCTTGTCGTCCATTGATTTAATTTTAGCTTCTAGCCGCAGGTCACAAGCTCTCTGCTTTCAGCTCTCAGCTTTCGGCTTTTCTGTGCTGAGGTTGGAGCTCCGGAAACCAATTGCGGCAAATGCCGTCACGCAGTTGGCGGCGGCATGACAGGGCTGAGGGCTGAGAGCTGAAAGCTGTCTTTACCGCACCACATGAAACGTCCGCGACCAGCGCGTTTGGCTAAAGAAGTGAGTCACGACGTGGAGCATCCAGGCCAGACGGTTGCCCAGGCCGGACTGCTCATACTGATCTTCTGAAGTGTTGAACGACCAGTAGTTGAACAGCGGCCTGCCTACGATGTTGGCGCGAGGCACAAATCCCCAGTAGCGCGAGTCAAGGCTGTTGTGGCGATTATCGCCCATCATGAAAAACATGCCCGGGGGCACCACCAGGTCGCCGTCTTTCACATATTTGGGAAAGTCGAGCGACCAGGCCTCGGTGGCGCCTCCGCTGGGAGCCATCGCCGGCGGTATCGAGGGAAAATCGTCAAGGTATTCCCGATCAATGGTGTCCATGGGCAAATTCGAGCCGTCCCTGGGCAGCGGCTGGGCCACGCCGTTGATGCTCACAATACCGTCATTGAGGCGGACGTGGTCGCCGGGAACGGCGATGAGGCGCTTGACCAGGAAGAAGTACTGCGGCTTGCCCTCGGCGTCTAACTGCGGTTCTGGCGAGGGCTTGATGAAGACCACAACATCGCCGCGCCTCGGTTCGCGATAATGCACCAGCGGCATCCACCAGGTTGGCGGCGCAATTGTGATGCGATCGACGACCAGGTGGTCGCCAACCAGCAGGGTCTTCTCCATCGAACCCGAAGGAATGACAAAATTCTGGGCAAGAAACGTAAGAATGAACAGGCCCACCACCAGCACGCTACAGATGCTGGCCACCGCCTCGTAAGGCGTTTCTTCAACTTCTTTCTTTTCGGGAACCGCGTCTTTCCCGTCCGGAGCCGGCCCGGACTGCGTTTCAGACGGCTGTTTGCCGCCCACGGTTTTCTTTTTCGTCATCCTGTCGCTCTTTTTTAGATTCTCATTCGGTCTTGCGGCCCGTTTCGCTCAGTGCACAACGCGGAAAATGCGGTTCCAGCGGGCAAAGCCATAAAGGCGCACGGCAAGTTCCCGTTCGTGTCCGAGTCTATCATCCGACGCCTGCTGGATCACCGGCTGCACGTCGGTGGTCGAGGGCCGGGAAATTGAGAAGTAGATGACCAGCGGCCGCGCCACGATGGCCCGGCGCGGCACAAATCCCCAAAAGCGCGAGTCCTGGCTGTGGTTGCGGTTGTCGCCGAGAACGAAGTACTGGCCCTCGGGCACCACCAGCTCGCCATTGTGGATGAGTGACTGCATCTGCCGCCACCAGTCGGGATCGACCTCAGGGTTGGTGTAGATACGGGCTGGGAAGTTGTCGCGAAATTGGTTGGGTGGCGCCGGTTCGAAGGTGGCGTAGGGCTCGTCGAGCAACATTCCATTTACGTAAACCTGGCCGTCTTCGATGCGCAGGCGGTCGCCGGGCAGCCCGACCACGCGTTTGACCAGCAGCGGCGGATTGGGATGGTGGAAGACGATGATGTCGCCGCGCTCGACAGGCCGGTAGGGCAGCAGCCGGCTCGTTAGATGGCCCGCCGGCGCATAGACCTGCTTGTTGAAGAGCAGAAAATCGCCCACCAGCAGCGTGTGTTCCATACTCTCTGAGGGAATGAGATAGGGCTGCATGACGAAAGTGTGAAGGAACAGCGTGATCACGATCAACGTGACCAATGTTGCAAGCGCGTTATGAGCACTGGGCAGATGCAAACGCAACCACCGGAACCTGCTCCTGTGAAGCTCGGGCAGACCCGGTTGCGCGGGGCCCGGCGCAGCGCCAGGAGCGGGAACCGCTGGAACCGGATTTTGACCGGCGGCTGGGCTGCTCATTGCGCGGCGGGCTCCTTCTCAATCCGGCCGGGCTCTGTGCCGGCGCTGCCGGCTGCGGTCGCGTCGCCCGGCTCGGCATCCATGGCAAGCTCAAGGCGCTCCATCGCCCGGCGCGCCGCATCCTGCTCAGCAAGTTTCTTGGTCGATCCCAAGCCGCGGGCCAGGGGTTCGCCAAGAGAGTTTGCCTCAGATTTTAGACGGACCTCAACCATGAATCGTTTGCGGTGGCCGGGACCGGTCTCATGCTTGACAAGATAAACGGGAGTTCCTGCGCGTGCCGCCTGCAACCGCTCCTGCAAGGCAGATTTGTAGTTGCCCAGCGCGGCGCCCGATCGCAGTTCAACGGCCAGCCGCTCGGCGGCTTCGCCCATCACCCGGCTGCGGGCAAAGGCCCTTACCGGCTCCATACCTCCATCCAGAAAGAGCGCTCCCATCACTGCTTCCATGGTATTCGAAAGCACGGTGCTCTTGCGGCGCAGCCCGCTGCGGTCTTCACCTTTGCTCAGCCGCAGATGCCTGCCAAGATCGAGCACCCCGGCCACGAGGGCCATGTGCTGCCTGCTCACCAGCTGCGCGCGCACGCGGGTCAGCTCGCCTTCGCGCCACTCCGGATGCGCATCGAACAGCGCCTCGGCCACCACCAGGTTGAGCACCGCGTCACCCAGGAATTCGAGACGCTCGTTATCGCCCGCCTCGATGGCCTCCTGGATGCGGTTTTCCTGGGCAAGCTGGTTGGCCAGCGAGCGGTGCGTGAGCGCCCGCAGCAGCAACCGGGGTTCCAGAAAGCTATACCCCAGCGTCGCTTCGAGTTGATGCAGATCTTCTTCCATTAGGGCCTGTTAACACTATTAGGGCGAACAGCGTTGCGCGCGAAAATCGGGCCAGACGAGGCGGAGGCCGCAGGCTGTGGCAGGCCCCCAGTCAAGGCCGACAACGAAGCATGGCCCGATTTCCCCCGCAACCCCGGGCCCCAAACACGCGATCTTTGCGTGTTTGGGTGGAAGCCGAAGGGACGGGGCGGATTTTCCCGATCGCTTTGTCGCTCGTCGCTAAAATGTTTCAACATTTGCCACTCCTCGCTTCGCGCGCTCGAGAAAATTCGCTCCCGTCGCTACCGTCCTAATAGTGTTAGCAAGCCCTAGCGCCTCAAATCGCCCGTCGGCAACTCAACTGCTCAGCGAACGCTCATTGCGGTTTCTGCGCGCCCGTGGGCGAAGCCCCCGAGCCGTTGGGCGTCTTGTCCTGGCCGGCCGGCGGATTGTCCGCAGTTGGCGAGTTGTCGTCGCTATCGTCCTGGCACTGAGACTTGTGGCCGGGAACCTCGTAGGCGGTTTTCACTCCGCGCTCGGCAGACAGGCGCGTGTCCAGTTGCCCGTCGCGCACTGCCAGGGCTGCGTTGTATTCGGCAACCGCTTCGTCCCGCTTGCATTCCAGGTCGAGCACGCGGCCCAGGTAGATGTGCGACCACGCCAGCAGGCGCTGGTCCTTGCTGGTGGCCAGCGTTTTGTTGAACTGTTCGATCGCGGCGTTGACGGTTTTCTCAGCCTCGTCCTCCGATTGGTTCGGCCGGACCGACATCAGATCGACGCGCGCCAGGATGAAATGCGCCCGCGCGGCTTCGGCCACCGACTGGTCCGAGGCGTCCTGACGGTCCAGCACCTTTTGTGCCATAGACGTGGCTGTCTTTACATCGCCGCTCGAGAGCCGGGCCTCGGCAAGATCCAGGCCGGTGAGCTTATGCGGCGCGCTGTGCTGCAGCACGTCGTCGTCGGCTTCTTTGTCGAAGACGGTGTTGTGCGCCCGATGCACCTGCTGATCGATGTCCATGCCGTACACCATCTCGCCGATGGTATCTTTCAGGCTGGCCGGATCCTTCTCGAAAAAGAGCAATTCTCCATAAAAGTACTGGGTCAGCACAAAACCCTGATTCATGTCGTGCTGCACCGTCGCCCGCCGCACCGCTTCAGCCTTGTCGAGAGTAACCTGGCGCTCATGCTCGTAGCGCGGCAACTCGGAGCGATCGATGTTGGCGGGGATTTTGTAAATGGGCACTCTCGTATCCATGGTGCGCGCCTCGATGGCCTTGATCAGGCACTCGATGGTGAGCGGCACAACATCGTTCCGGTAGCGGAACTCGAGCGGAGCATCGCGAATTTCCTTTAGAATCGGCTGCTCGCGATCGATGGCATTGGAGCGTGCGTAGAGCAGCGGATCGATCACGTAGTGCAGATAGGTGTGGCGCACATCGCTCATGCGAACGGCTCCGTTCGCGGCCGAAACAACCACAACGTAATCGAGGCCGTAGACGCGTGCATTTACCATGCCCGGCGACAGCAGGGGTTCGACGATCACGATGAAGCGGCTGCCGGTGTAAGTGGAGGCCGGCATCTTGAGGTAGAGGTTGGTGCTCACGATCATTTGCGAGAGCGCGTCGTGAATCTTGGCCGCCTCCTGGTCGTAGGTCAGGCGCACGGTGAGCCAGATGCCATGCAAATCGGTGGCCGCGGCAAAGGCGCGCAGCAGCGGCACAAACTCGGCCACCTGCGTCGCATCGGGCGGCATCTCGGTGAGGTCGGCCGTAGTCTCCAGCTCAGGCGGCGGCGTGAGATAGAGAGCCAGCGAGATGTACTGCGAGATATCGCGCGCGCCGCCGGTCATCCGATGCTGGGCAACATAAAGGCACACCGCATCGCGGGCAGCGCGGGCCTGTTCGCTTTTGACCAGGGCCTGGCCCACCTCTTCGCGCACGCGCTTGCGCACTTCAGGGCTGTCGGCAAGACCTTCGTCGTAGCCGCACACATTCAGCGCGGCAGCCACGACGAAAACCTGTTCCAGGGGGATAAGCGAGATGGTCGGCCCGGCCGGATCGATGAGGGCCGGCGTTCGCTCCTGCGCATACGCCGTCGAAGCCGAGGGGCCCGTTGCGGGGCTGGAAGACGAGCTCGAGGATGAGCTGCCGCCTTGCGCCTGCGCGCCCGCCGGAACCGCCGTCAAGCCGAAACAGACACATAAAAACGCCGCGCCAGACAGGGCGGACAACCGAAATGGAAAGAACTTCATTAAAGGAACCCTGCCGTCAAGTCTAGTTAGACGCGCGGGAGGGGTCAAACGGGAGGAAAACAGCCATCAGCTTTCAGCTCTTACCTGTCAGCTCTGTCTTGCCCTGGGAAAATCCTCGGAGTGCCGGGATGCGGACACTACGGCACACAACTGCGCAAGAGTACGGAAAAGCTGAAGGCTGAGAGCTGATAGCTGAAAGCCTGCTTCTATCCCCTTACCGAGACGCCGGCAAACGACAGCACCGCCAAGCCGCGGACGGGCTGGCCGAAGAAACGGGCCGGCTCAAACCGGCTGCCCACCAGCAGGTTTTCCACTTCGGAGCGGGTGGCTTCGTCATTGGGACCCGAAACGATGCGATAGTCGTAAACCTCGCCCGCGTCGTTCACATACGCCTCAACCACCACCGGTCCGGGAATGGTGTTGATATCGTCGCTTCCGTCGCCGCTGGAGAGATAAAGCAGATGCGGCGCTGTGGCCATGCCCAGCGGCTCGTCCTTGGTGGCCTGCGCCGATTCAGGCTGCGCAAACATGCTCACCAGCACAATCACCGTGCCCAGCAGCAGAACTGCGCTGGCAAAACCAGCCGAGGCCTGCAGCAGGAACGGACCCACGGTGTTCTTCCAGGCCAGCGAGAGGCCTTCAAACCGGCGGCGGCGGTTGCGCGCGCGCTCCTGGCTCACGGCAACACGAATACGAAGCAGAAGATCGGGCGGCTCGGGCACCGGGCCCAGCAACGCCAGCGAGGCCTGGGTGCGGCACAGCGACTCCCACTCGCGCCCGCAATCGTCACAGGCTTCAAGGTGCGCGGCCATCTCCTGCATCTCGCGCCCGCTCAGCCTTCCGTCAAGATAATCGTTAAAACCTGCCTGAATTGAACTGCAGCCGTTCATCGCGCCTCCTCTGCAACAGGCACGTCGAGAACCGACAAGGCCGCGGGATGCTGCCCGGCTTTCGGCTGCGAAAGGAGCGCTTTCAAACAAGCACGCCCGCGCACCAGCCGCGACTTGACCGTTCCCAGATTCACGCCCTGCATTTCGGCAACTTCCTCGTAAACAAACCCCTCAATATCGCGCAGGATCAGCGTGGTTCGATACGGCTCGGGCACCTGATTGAGCGCCCATTCCACTCGCTCCCGGGTCTCAGCCTGGGCGGCGGCATCAAACGGCGACTCGCCCGGATCGACCAGTAGATCCTTCATCCGCACAGCAGCTCCCGACTCGCTTACGGCGATCTCCTGCTCGATCGGAAACTCATGCTGCTTGTGCCGTGCCCACCAGCGCCGCTGATTCGAAGCTTCACGCAATGCGATTCGGTAGATCCACGTTCGCAATGAGGACTCGCCTTGGAATTTGCTCACCCCTCGGAAGACCTTGATGAAAACTTCCTGCGTGAGGTCGGCTGCGTCGGCACGGTCCCGCACCATGCGGGCCAGCAAAGAGTAGATCGGCTGATGGTAGCGCCCGATAAGCCACGCAAACGCTTCCTCTGAGCCGGCCTGCAATTCCCCTAAGAGAGCCGCCTCTTCAGTCTGAAGCGTCAGCGCGCTGGCAATATTGCCCATGGTGAGGTCCGCCTGCGAGTCAGTGTCTCCCACCTTACCGCAAATCGGCCGGGTTTGGCTCGCCCTGAGCCCAACTCCTTTCAATTGCGGCCGCCCCGGATGGCCAGGTTCGGCCATGCGGCAATTCTGCTGATCCGGAGCGCGCGGTGCTTGGTTGCGCCTGTATTCGCCGCCAGGCTGCTCGCGCGCTCTATTGTCTTAGACACCGGCACCCCCCGAAAGTGTTCCCAGTCACCGGTCAATCCTCAGACCGTTACCCAGGTTTGGCCGTTTTCAGACGGTGAATACGATCCGGCGCCCCTTTTCCACCCGGTTCCAGGCAGTTTCCACGTCGCTCAGGGGCACCGGCTCAACGTCAATCGTCAGCTTGCCGGCGGCAGCACGCTCAAAGAGCTTTGGAATGGCCGCAAAGATCGTCTCCAACGCTGCCGAGCCAAATCCGCTGCCCTTGAGCGTAAGGTCCACGCTGCGCAGGACCTCTGCGGGCAGGTTGATATTTCTGCCGGCCATAGAGCCCACCTGAATGAAGCGCGTCGCGTGAGTTGCGGTGGCTTTAAATCCCCTGGCCAGGGCTTCGAAGGTCAATTCGGCGGGACGGCCCCAGAGGTAGTCGATCACCACGTCGATGCCATTGGCTGCCTCCTTTGCGAGGGCTTCGGCGATCGCCTCCTCGGGTTCGGCCAGACCGATCACAGCGTCGACATCGGCCGCAGAGAGAGCGGCAACGTTCCGGCCGGCCGCGATAATGCGTTTTGCGCCAAGAATCCTGGCGGTCTGGATGGCAAGCTGCCCGGCCACACCGGTCGCGCCCAGAATCAGCACCGTCTCGCCCGGCGCCAACTCCGCCCGCTGCATCGAGACCCAGGCAGACATGCCGGGATTGGCGATCGCCGCGGCATGAACGTCGTCAAGCCCGTCGGGCACGGGCGTGCACCAGGCGAGAGGAGCAGCGGCCAGTTCAGCCATCGTTCCCCACGGCCGGCGCACAAACCCGAAGAAGACCCTGCGGCCGTCGGGGAGGGTGCCAACACCATCGACGCCGGGAACGGCCGGCAACTGGCCGCCGCTCGAATAGTGCGCGCCGGCAGCGATCGACTTTACAACCTGGTGCAGGCCGGCCGCGCGCACCTTCACGAGGGCTTCGCCCTGTTCAACTACGGGATCGGAGAAGGATTGATACTTGGGCGGCTTGCCCAGAACGTTGACTACTGCTGCCTGCATGTGCCGTGACCTCCAGTGCGCGCTGATTGGGGAGCGCATTTATTGGATTGTCAGGCAGGGACCCCGAGTTCCGAAAGATGGGAATACGATGAAGACATGTTCACGCCTCATCCTCTTGCCTATATTCGTAGCCCATTCAACGAGACCTCCGCAATTCCCAAGGGACTGGGCGCCGAGCACAAGGCCGAAGGTTCGATTGAATTCCTGCGCGAGTTTGAGGCGGGGCTCCAGGACATTGAAGGTTTCTCGCATCTCTATGTGCTGTGGGTCTTCGACCGCTCGACGGATTTTGATCTGGTGGCCACGCCGCCCTCGGACGAGGGCCGGCCGCACGGCGTGTTCGCCACGCGCTCGCCGCGACGGCCTAATCCAATTGCATTGACGGTAGTCGAACTGCTCGGCCGCGACGGCCCAACGCTGCGCGTTCGCGGCGTGGACATGCTCGATGGCACACCGGTGCTCGACGTGAAGCCGTACCTCTCCAGCATTCCCGCGGAGAAGCTGAAGCGCGGCTGGCTGGCGGAGGCGGAAGCGCGAAAGGCAGCCAGTAAGTAATAGCTAGTAGCCAATGGCCGGGGATCACTACTCACTACTGGCTATTGGCTACTGGCTGCCTCTACGGGATTCCGAGCAGCTTGTGCGTCTGCAGGCTGATCCGCCAGCGCGGGTGCGCAAGGCAGCATTCAAGAGTGAGCTTCGTATTCGTCTCGCGCTCCGGACCATCCATCGGCTGCAAGAAGAAGTTGCGGAAGTTGAGCTGCTCAAATCGTTCAGGCTCGGCGCCGGGCTGCGGATAGACGAGCTTCAACTCATCGCCGGTTATTTGAACCAGCGGCGCGCCGGCCTTGGGACTTACGCAGACCCAATCGAGCCCCGCGGGAGCGGCCACCGTTCCGTTGGTTTCGACTGCGATCTCGAATCCCCGCGCATGCAGCGCGGCAATCAGCGGCTCGTCGAGTTGCAACAGGGGTTCACCGCCAGTGCAGACGACGAAGGGTCTTCCCTGCGCCACACTGGACTGTTGGGTGCCCCAGGTCACCGGGGTCCCCAGCGAGCGGCCTGTGCTCGCTGGGGTGGAGATCTCGATTCTGAGACCTGGGATACTACGACTGCCCCACTTCTCCGCAACCGCATCGGCCAACGCTTCAGGCGTAGCGAACTTGCCGCCGCCGGGGCCGTTGGTATCGGCAAAATCCGTGTCGCAGAACCGGCAGATGGCCGAGGCGCGATCGGCCTCGCGACCCGACCAGAGATTGCACCCTGCAAAGCGGCAGAAGACTGCGGCACGGCCGGTCTGCGCGCCCTCGCCCTGGAGGGTGTAGAAGATTTCTTTAACCGAATACATAAATGCAGCTTCCAGCTGCTATCTCCTGGCTTCTAGCTCATCGCGGTAATGCCCTTGACGTCAACTCAGCACAAACAAGCCGGAGGCTAGAAGCTAGTAGCTAGGAGCTTGCTTTTAACGGATCCTCGATCCCGTTTTCGCGAAAGCCCTTCTGTCGCAGCAGGCACGAGTCGCACGCGCCGCACGGTGCGCCGTTGGGACCGGGATCGTAGCAACTACTGGTGAGCGCGTAGTCGACGCCGAGTTCAAGACCCTTCGCGATGATCTGCGCCTTGGTCATGGCGATGAGCGGCGTGTGAATTTTGAGATGCTGGCGGCCTTCGACGCCGGCTTTCGTGGCGAGGTTGGCCATCTTCTCATAGGCCTCGATGTACTCGGGCCGGCAGTCGGGGTAGCCGGAGTAGTCAAGCGCATTGACGCCGATGAAGACGTCGCTTGCGCCCAGCACCTCGGCCCACGCCAGCGCGAACGAGAGGAAGATGGTATTGCGCGCCGGAACATAGGTGATGGGGATTCCGTGCGACATTTCCTCAGGCGCGCGGCCCTTGGGCACGTCGATGTCGGCGGTGAGAGCCGAGCCGCCGAAGGCGCGCAGGTCGATGGTGGCGATGCGATGTTGCGCCGCGCTCAGAGATGCGGCGACATGCTTGGCCGCCTCCAGCTCCCACGCGTGGCGCTGGCCGTAGGAGAACGAGAGCGCGTAGACCTCGTATCCCTGGGCGCGCGCAATGGCAAGAACGGTGGCGGAGTCGAGACCGCCGCTGAGGAGGACGATGGCGGGTTTGGAATGGGACGTCATGATTTCAAATCCCCGCCCTTGCCAATGTCCATCGACGGCGGGATGGGGTTGCTCTCGTCGATGTAGGCATCGATGCATTGGTCGAGCAGGCACTTGGCGGCGAGAATGAACTCGATGGCGTCGCGCGCGGCGCCGCGTCCGCCGCGACTGGGCGTGACGTAATGCGCCTCGGCCTTCACGCGATCGCGGGCATCGGCAACCGCGACGGCGAATCCGCACCGGCGCATCACGGGCAGATCGATGACGTCGTCGCCCACGTAGCAGATTTCGTCGAGGGTCACGCCTTCTTTTTCGACAATCTCGCGGATGGGCTTCATCTTGAAGGCCTGGCCCTGGTAGACGAATTCGAGCTTGAGGTCGCGGGCGCGCATGGCCACCGTCTCGCTGATGCGCTTGGTGATGATGCCGCACTTGAGGCCGCCCAGACGAGCCAGCGAGATGGCCGCGCCGTCGTGCGCGTTGTAGCCCTTGGCCTCAACCATCTTTGAAACCACTCCGCCTTCGGCGGCCACGGGCACGGGGATGATCCATATGCTGCCGTCGGTCAACACACCATCCACGTCGAAGAGGATGATTTTGATTTTGCGGGCGCGGTCTTCAGCGGAGAGGTTCATGACTCAATTCTAGCGGGCGATTGCGCCGAGGAGTACGAGTGTGAGTGTGAGTGTGAGTGTGAGTGTGAGTGTGGGTGTGAAGTTGCGACGTCGGCGCTAATGCTCATCGTCGGGTGACGAAATCCTGCGCGCACCGAGGCGCTGCGAGAAAATACTTTCATGGCCGCCGATTCGCCCGCCAGCCCGCTCGGTGAGGAACCGCTCTCGCCCGAGGACTATTACTTCGAGAATGGGCTGATGGTGTTTACGGCGGCCTATCACCTGAAGCGCGGATACTGCTGCGGGTCGGGCTGCAGGCATTGCCCGTACGGCCACGTGAATGTCCCTTCTCAATCGCCAACGCCGCCCGAGGGCTGAACCGCGGGAGGGGTCGTGGCCGGCGAGGCGGCCGCGGGTTGAACCGGCTCGCGCACCAGCACGGCAAAGCGGGGGAAGGCGAAGCTGCCGGCGGCATCGTCGATCACGTTCAACTGGCACAAATACTGGCCGGGCTTGAGGGCGTTGAGCGGCACGTCGAGCTCCACGGCGACGGCGTCACGGCCTTCAACGTTGATCGCTTTCGCCTGCACGATCGGCGTCTCGTAGATCTTGGTGCTGCCCTGGATGAGTTCGAGACTGCTGAGCAGGTTGATGGGTTGCTTCGCGTCTTTCGCGCCATTAGCCGCCTTCTCATGCGCGGGATCGTAGATCTCGTAGAGCAGGTACATGTGCTGGTTCTGGCGGAAGACGTGGCTGATATTGGGCACGTACTGCTGGCCGTTGCGAACGAGAGGATCGCTTTCCTTGCTGGGCTCGCGTGTTGAGGCGAGCACGATGGAGCTCATCTTGAGCGGCGATTTCTTCATATCGGGCAGCGTGACGGTGGCATCGAACGAGCCCATACGCCCGGTCTGGTTTTCGCGCACCACGAATTTGACCTCATACTTGCCGGGCGGCAGAGCAAAGCTGGTGGTGTACTGGATGTTCTTCTGGCGCGCGCCCAGCGACTGATCGAGGTTGAGCTTGACGGTCTGGCGCACGCGGCCAACCGGGCGCTTCACTTCGTCGATCACCTCGCCGATGACGTCGAGCGTGGCCTTGTCTTTGTCGCCGCCCTTCACGAACGGAATCTGCGAACCGGGGATGAGCAGCGAGACCGGAACATAGAAGCGGTTCTCGTTGAGGCGGAAATACATCGCGTCCATGTAGACAGGGATGTCGGTGGCGGGCAGGTCGCTGCCGAGCTGATCTATGAGTTCCTGCTCGCGGTCCTCGTGGCCGGAATGCTTGAAGTCGGCAGGCGCGTAGTAGCCCGGCCGGTACTCAAGCTTGATGCCCGGCTTACCGATTTTGATGGTCAGCTTGCGGTATTTGCCGTCGCGCGCCTGGTTGGTGGAATGAAAACCGATGGCGTAGTAGGCCGAAGTGTCGTTTTGCACCTGCGCAAAGGCGGGAGCAAAGTCGTTCGAGTCGAAGAAGGCCTTGCCGCCGGTGTCGGTGCTCAGGGTCGACATCACTTCCTGGGTGGCAAAGTTCGCATTCATGTTGTTCAGAATGGCGCCTCCATTGAAGCCGCCCTGGCCGCGCAGGCTGCCCGTTGAGGCGTCGCCCACCGGCAGCACCGTTTGCAGGCCGCGGGTATCCACGCTGTAAATGGCCAGGTTGGCGCGTACCGCGGAGTTGATGGCCGCGCGCAGCGAAGCCTCGTTCTCAATGCCGTCGCGCTGGATGCCGCCCGAGAAATACAGCAGCGATTTGCGTTCATTGATTTTTGCCAGCGACTGCGAGATTGCCTTAAGCGCGAAGAGTTCGCGGTCAGTGTTGATGTCGTTGTACTCGCTCTCGTCGGCGGTGTAAGCGGTGGTGTCTTCAACCTGGTTCGTATTGGCGGTTGCGCCCGCGGCAAAGCCCTGGCCCTCGGTGCCGTTGTAAGCGCCCACCTCGTTGATGAGCGCGTTTTTGTCGGCCGTAAAATCCTGGTCAACGGCAAGCGTGTCGCCGAGCGAAACGAGCGCAACGAGGTCGGCCAGTTGCAGTTTTTTCTTCAGGAAATCGCGCGCCGCCTCGACACTGCGGTCAAGATCTTCAGGCTGCATCGAGGTGAGATCGAAGAACATCACGATGAGCCTGTGATTGCGTAGATCTTCGGGTTTAGCCACGACCACGGCCTTGGGGCCTTTCGTGGGCAGGCCCGCCGCAAGGCCGCTGACCGTGGCCTCGTTCAGCGGCACTGCCATGTCGACGCTTTCAAAGTCGAATGTGGCGATCTGCTGTTCTTTGCCGTTTTCGTAGATCTTGAAGTCGCTCTGCTTGAGGCCCTTCGCGATTTCGCCGGTCTTGGCATCGCGAGCGACCACGTTGGTTAGTACCAGTTCGGCGTTCTCTTTGAGTACATATCCGCCCTGCGGCGTGGCTGTGACCGCGCTGGTGGAGTTCTGCGGAAAGACCGGCTGCGCGGACGGCAGCACGAGCGCGAGGACCGCGGCCGCGGCGACGAGTTTTTGGGCCGAACCCATTATCGACTTCGCTCTCATATTCAACTCCGCGGCCTCGCTGACTTGCTGCCTTCCTGACTCGCTAAAACCTGAACCTCGCCATGAACTGGAACGATCGCATCTGGCCCACTGAAGTCACCTGGCCGAACTGCGGCGTTCCCAGGGTTGTATCCACCCCCGAATACTGCACGGTGTTGAAGACGTTGTTGATGCTGGCGCGCATTTCCATGCTGCGCGTATCGCCAAGCTGCATGGTCTTTGAGAGCGCCATGTTGTTGCTGATGGTGCCCGGCCCCTCAATGGAATTGCGCGGCGCGTTGCCGAAGGCGGCGCACGGGAAACTGGAATTGACAGCCGGCGCGGCGTAGGCCGCGGTATTGAACCAGTGATTGAATCCTCTGCCGCCCCCGGTGGGTGAGACTCCCGGAACTAGACTGGCGCGCAGGCCGTTTGTGGTGCCGCATTCAACGTTCTCGTCGTTTTGCGTGATGTTGGGCGTAAGCCACGCGCCGGTCGCGAAGTTGAAGCTGCCCGAGATGGAAAAGCCTTCGAGGATGTGCGAGCCGGCGCCGGTCGTCACCCAGAACTTGTCGGCGCCGAAGGGCAGTTCATACGTGTAAGTTCCACTCACCTGGTGGCGGATGTCGAGACCCGAGTGTCCCTCTTGCCCGGCAAGATCCTGCCAGTTCTGCGCGACCACAGTGGAAGTGCCATTCACCGAGCTGGCGTTGTCGATGGCGTGCGAGTACTGGTAATTGGCGCCGAGCGAGATGCCCTTCTGGAGCCGTTTGTTCACGCGCACTGTGGCCGCGTTCATCTTGTAGAAGCCCAGGGCCTGGTCGTAGACAAAGATCTGATTTGAGGGATCGGCGCCGGGGTTGGAAGGCGTAGCGCGAGGCGCGCTGGTGACGTCGAGGTGGTTGGCCCGGGAGCCGTTGTAGCCCACGTTGAGCACGATGGCCAGCGGCAGGGTCTTCTGGATATCCAGATTCCACACCTCGAGATAGGGCAGGCCGTAATGGGGATTGAGCGCGTAGTTACCCACAGGGTCGGGCGCGGGGAATCCACCAGCCAGCGTGAAGCATGAGATGGGCACGGTGCGGGCGCAGGCCGATGAGGCCGAGTTGCCCACGGCCTCGGTGTTGGTCTGCTCGTTCACAATTGCGTTGCCCTTGGCATCGAAGATGGGCTCGCGGGCCATGGTATTGGCGAAGGTAGCGTACTCGCCCACGGTGTAATTCATGCCGAAGCCGGCGCGAACCACCATCTGCTTAGTTTTGGGAACGCGCCAGGCCAGGCCGGCGCGCGGAGCAAATGCCTTGCGCCATGGATAGACAAGACCATTGGGAAGACCCGAGGATCCGGCCTGCTGCTCTGCCTCGCTGGTGAATCCTTCTGCCGGGTTGGTGGCCACGTCGGCCAGGTGATTGTATTTCTCGGTATAGGGCGCGAAAAACTCCCAGCGGACGCCATAGGTGAGCGTGAGCGACGGACGAACGCGCCAGTCGTCAGTAGCGTAGGCGTCGAATACGTTGTCGCGAAGGTAGCTTTTTGCCAGCGTGGAGTCAATGGTTGTGGATTGCGGCAGGCCGAGCAGCAAATCCGCAAGTGCATATCCGGTGCCGTTAACAGGCTCTTCCACTCCGTTCACATCGGTGAAGTCTTCACTGAACAGGCCCGTGAATGTGAAGCTGCCGGTGGCGTTGGAGCCGGCGAGGAAGTCGCGATGCACGCGGCGATAGTCGCCGCCGAAGCGCAGGTTATGCTTGCCGTGGATCCAGCTCAGTGTTTCAGAGAACGAGATCGTCTGCGAGATCGAGAAATTAGGCTCCTGCTCTGACAGGCCGGTCAAGTTGCTGAGTCCGATTTGGGGCAAGCCGTAGTTGAGCGGAACCTGGTTTGGAATGGCGAGGCCGGCTGCGGCCGCCGGATCGTTGCTGGTATTGGTGAAGAAGTTAGTCGAGTGGCTGTTGGAGCGGTTCCAGTTGGCGTTGAGGATGTTGGTGACCTTGTGGTAGCCAACCGTGTATCCGGCTTGAAGAGCGTAGGAATCCGATGCGCTTTTGCCGCCCAGCACCGGAATCACGTTCACGTTGTCTGAGGCGGATTGGCTCCAGTTGAGGTTGAGGTTGATGCTCTGGCGCAGGCCCTGGTTCGCCGATGAGTTTCTGCGTCCGCCGCCAAAGCCTCCGAAGCCGCCCGGCTGGCCGGCGTTGGCGCCCAGACTGCGCATGTAGCGGACGCCGGCTTGCGTGGAGTTGGATTGCGCGGTGGTGAGCCGGTGGTAGTTGTAGTTATTCACCACGCTCGTGCCGGCAAGATTGGGCTGCGGATAGTAGGCGAGCAATGCCTTGGCCGCATCGGTGATGCGGTTGGGCGGGATCACGTTGGGCGTACCGTTGTAGGTGAACTGCTGCAATGTGGTGGGATCGTAAATCGTCGGCAGGCCGGCGGCGGAGAAATTGCCGCCGATTTGATCCGGAGTGGGTACGGTTGCGTAGAAATCGTCGGGATTGGAGCTGCGCGAGCCTGAGAGCGAGAGGAAGATGTTGTCTTTTCCGCTGGGCTTGGTGAAATGCGGTATGTAAGGCGCACTCATGAACGTGATACCGAAACGGTTGGTGCCATTGGCCGGCTCAATCTGCGGCTGGCCGCGCAGGGCAAAAGGCTCAGCGTTGATGGCGGAGTTGGTGCCGTTCCAGAAGATGGCCCCGTGAGGCTGGGCAGGATTGAAGCCGCGAAAGTTACCACGCCCGCCGCCACCGCCCCGGCCGCCGGCGCCGCCTCCGCCGAAGCCTCCACCGCCAAACCCGCCTCCTCCGAATCCGCCCCCACCGAAACCTCCAAAAAGTCCACCCCCTCCGGGCATCTGGCCGCCGTTCGCGTCGCGATATTGCTCGAATTGCGCACGCATCTGATCCATGTCGACGCCGGCCATCGGGCTCACCTGGCCGGCCTGGCCGCTGATGGCGACAGATTCGCCGCTGAAGTCGCTATTGTTGGCCACGGAGGGCAATTCCGCTCCGCTCGCGCCCGCGGCGCCGCTGCCGGTTTCAGTGCCCGCTGAGAGCGCGCTGGTGAGGCTCAGATTCTCAGGCGCGTTGCCGGTCAACTGCCTTATGTCCTGCTGGCCCCCGGTCTGCTGGCCGACCTGGCCGGCCGCACGCGCCTGCTGCTGCTCCTGCTCGGCGGCACGCGAGGCTAGAATGAGGTTGAAGTCCACAGTCCGATCATGACCGGTGGGGTTGAGCAGCGCCTCCCCTGATCCCTGCGCAAATGCGGCGAAGTCGGTTCGAATCACATAACGGCCGTTTTGAGGAATCGTCATCGACCACGCGCCGGTAATGTCGGTGGTGGTGGAGTAACGCTTGCCTGTGAGCGTGTTTTGCGCGGTAACCGTGACGCCGGGCAGCGGGATGTTGCCGCTCTTGACAACACCGTGCAGGCGTCCGCCGGTAACGGTGTCAGCGGGCGCCGTAGCGGGAGTCGTGGCAGGCGGTTGAGCGTTCCCGGTGGCAGTTGACTGACCTTGAGCCCAAACGGAAAGCGTAGCGCCGGCAACAATCCACACCGTAACCAAGCGCCTCATCACCATCCGCTGCTATCCCTCTCTCTTGCATCGTGTCCCTGCATTCTGACTGACGGCCCAAACGCCGCAAAGGTTTACCCGAAACCATCGTGCGGCGGCGGTATGGCCGGAACCCCGAACTCCCGCGCGCAAACGGCTGGCAGATCGCGACCGGGAGTGATATATCTGAATGCGCTTAAGGAATTCAATCCCCGTTCGTTCGATCCAAGTGAGGTTCCACATGAAAGCAAGCCGGCTGATTCTGTGCGCCATTCCATTGTTGCTCGTATGGCTGGTTCTTCCCACCCGCGCGCAACAGGCCGTCACCTTCACAAGCGGCGACGCCACCGGCCAGGGAGTGCTCTACTTGCCGCAGGGACCAGGACCGCATCCGGCGCTCATCGTGATCCACGAGTGGTGGGGAATGACCGACTGGATCAAACAGGAGGCAGCTCACTACGCGTCGGATGGATACGTGACGCTGGCTGTGGATCTTTATCGCGGCAAGGTGGCGAGCGATGCCGAGATGGCTCATGAACTGATGCGCGGCCTGCCGCAGGACCAGGGCGTCAGGGACCTGACCTCTGCAATGACCTGGCTGAGCCAGCGCAAGGACGTGGACAAGCGCCGCATCGGCGCCGTGGGATGGTGCATGGGCGGAGGGTTTGCAATCCAGCTGGCGGTTGCCGCACCCAAACTGAAAGCTGTGGCGGTGAACTACGGCGCGCTGCCCACCGACAAATCCGCGCTGGCAAACATCCATGCGGCGGTGATCGGCAACTTTGGCGGGCAGGATCGCGGCATCACGCCCGACTCGGTTCACGCCTTTGAAACTGCCATGCAATCGCTTGGCAAACCGGTGGATGCAAAGATCTATCCCGACGCGGGCCATGCCTTTGAGAATCCCACCAATGCCAACGGTTATCGGCCGGCCGATGCAGCCGACGCACTGGGCAGAATCGATCGATTCTTCGCGCAGACGCTGCACCCATAAGGAAATCGTCAAGATCGTATCAGTATTTGAATCAAACAGCTATCGGAAGATAGGTTGAATTCGGCTGGTGGGTATGTTTACCATTATGTTAATAATATGATGACTGTTACCGCGTGAGTAACTGCGGGGCGGTCGAAAGGCCTGCACTCCCATGAAAATCGGCACGACGATTCGCACCTACCGGCTGCAAAAGGGGCTCTCACAGGGCGATATTGAAAAGAAAACCGGCTTGCTGCGTTGCTACCTGTCGCGAGTGGAGAACGGCCACACCGTGCCCTCGCTCGATACACTCTCCAAGATCGCTTCGGCTCTGGATCTGCCGATTGCGCAGTTCTTTGCCGACGACTCGCTGGGCCGGCAATTCAACACGCAGAAACTGTCGGACGATGAACTGCGCTTCCTGACGCAGATACGGCGCTACTCCAGCAACCTGAACGATAGCGACCGCAAACTGCTGCTGGCAATGGTGAAGAGGTTCGCGGCGACGGCCACGCGGTAGTTCGAATGCGGCTGCAGTGGGGCGAAAGCGGATCAGTTCTGCGGCGGCAACTGCACCAGGAAGAATCCGAATAACACCAGTAGGCCCACAACCATGCCCACGGCAATGCGCAGACGCAGGTTGAAGGTCGGGCGCGGCGCGCCAAGGCGCGGAACCATGGGCCAGGCGAAGAGCAGGCCGCAGGCACAGCCGCCCATGTGGGCGTAGTTGTCGACGCTGAGTCCGCTGTGCGTCACTGCCGTGCCGATGCTGATTGAAATGCCAATAAACAGGTTGATAGCGGCAAAGTAGATAACCGACCGGCGCAGTTTCTTGAGTTCGAGGGGCGGAACGGGAAGCCGTTTGGACCCGAGCAGGACGATGAGCGCACCGGCGATGCCGAAGACCGCGCCGGAAGCGCCCGCGCCGGCAGGAAACACTCCGGGATCGTGATATTTCATCCAATCCGGATAGAACAACCACCAGTTGGCGAACGTGGAGAGCAGGTTGCCCGCCGCGCCGGTGAGAATGTAAACCGCCAGCACGCCCCAGGAACCCATGAGCGGCTCAGCCAGCAGGCCGAGATTCCACAGGCACCACATGTTGGTAGCCAGGTGCAGGATGCCCACGTGGAGAAACATGGCGGTGACGATCAGCCACCACTGTCCGCCGATGAGCACGCTGCCGGCGTTGTCTGCCCCCCAGTGCATCAACTGTTCGACGGTGGGACTGAAGGGGCTGACTCCGCGGGCAATCATGGCCAGCCAGACCGCGCAGTTTATGCCGACAAGCAGATGCGTGGCCGGAGCAGCCAGCCAGATTGGCTTGCGGCGGCGCGGCGGATCGGGCGGAGGGTTGCGGGCCTCCGCCGGCAAAATCTCGGGCGCATTTTTCCAACCAGAGCCATCAATTACGGAACGTGACCCGGGGGGAAGGTTTTCGGGGGAGCTACTGCCCATAATCTCACTTTAATGCATTTACGGACCACGACGGTGCGGCTTTCGGTTACCAGGCAAGTGGTTACCCGGATAATTCACCCTTCAGCTATCAGCTCTTAGCTCTCAGCCAAGCCGGGCCTTCGCCGGGCTTCGGAACGAGCAGTAGTTTAGCGCTATCGCGGCTCTCTGTCTTCGCACAGGAAAGCTGAAGGCTGACGGCTAAAAGCTGAGAGCTTGCCCTACTTCCCTGCCTTATTCTGATTCTGGATCGAAAAGGAGTCATACGTGCAATCTGAAGGCGGCAAAAAGCAGGTGCGGAGGGCGCTTTTGAGCGTGACCGACAAGACCGGGCTGGTGGAGTTTGCGCAGGTGCTTGCGAGTTATGGGGTGGAGCTGATTTCGACCGGCGGAACGGCCCGGGCGCTGCGCACGGCGGGGCTCGCGGTCAAGGACATCAGCGAGCTGACTGGCTTCCCCGAAATGCTCGACGGACGCGTGAAGACGTTGCACCCGCGCGTGCACGGGGGACTCTTGTACATCCGCGGCAACAAGGAGCACGAGGCCGCAGCGGCCGAGCACGGCATTGAACCCATCGACATGGTGGTGGTGAACCTTTACGCCTTTGAGAAGACCGCTGCCACGCCGGGGGTGAGCTTTGGCCACCTGATTGAAAACATCGACATCGGCGGCCCGTCGATGGTGCGCTCGGCGGCCAAGAACTTTGAAGACGTGGCGATCGTGACCCGGGTTGCGGATTACGCGGCGCTGGAGGAAGAGCTGAAGGCGAACAAAGGGGCACTGACGCGCGAGACACGCTGGAAGCTGGCGAAACAGGCATTTGCGACGACTGCGGCCTACGACAGCGCCATTGCGGGCACGCTGGAGCAGATTGAACCCGCGCCCGAGCCCGAGGAAGCAGCGGCGATTGACTCTGCGGCCCTCCCTCAAACTCTGCGCATCATCATGCCGCGCGCGCAGTCGCTGCGCTACGGCGAGAATCCGCACCAGAGAGCCGCGCTTTATAAAGATGGCACAGACCTGGGGATAGCCAGCTCCATGCAATGGCAGGGCAAGGAGCTGAGCTTCAACAACCTTGTCGATCTCAATGCCTGCTGGGAGCTGGCGCAGGAGTTTGACGAGCCGGCGGTCATCATAGTCAAGCACACCAACCCCTGCGGCGCGGCAACCGGCGCAACCGTGCTCGAGTCCTACAAAAAAGCGCTCGAGGCCGATCCGGTTTCGGCGTTCGGCGGGGTCATCGGCATCAATCGCGAGGTAGACTTGGCCGCGGCCGATGAGATCGCCAAACTGTTTGTTGAGGCCATCGCCGCGCCGGCCTTCACTGCCGACGCGCGCGAGCGGTTTGCGGCGAAAAAGAACCTGCGGCTGGTGGAAGTGAAACCCGCGCCGCCGAAACCCGTAGTCAAGCACGTGTCGGGAGGGCTGCTCCTCCAGGATGCCGATACGGGACGCGTGACCGAGGGCGAGCTGGACGTGGTGACGTGGCGGCCGCCCACAGCCGAAGAGCTGCGCAGCCTGCTTTTTGCCTGGCGCGTATGCAAGCACGTGAAATCGAACGCGATTGTATATGCGCGAGACGGGCAGACGCTGGGCGTGGGCGCGGGACAGATGAGCAGGGTGGATGCGGCAAAGTTCGGCGCGCAAAAGGCGGTGCTGCCGCTCAAAGGATGCGTAGCGGCATCCGATGCCTTCTTTCCGTTTCCCGATGGACTCGAAGCGGTGGCAGCGGCAGGTGCAACGGCGGTGATTCAGCCGGGCGGCTCGGTAAAGGACCAGGAAGTGATCGCTGCAGCCGACAAACTGGGAATCGCGATGGTGTTTACGGGGATTCGGCACTTCAGGCACTGAGCGCCGCGGGGAAATGACGCGCAAAAACGATTCGTTGCGCGTCTAAGTATCTGTGAGGCTCGACTGTGCCGCGGCAGTTCGGCGATTTTCAGGCATTGGACCGCGCACGCGCGACAAATGGCGCGTAAAATCGTCTTTAACAGCAGGCGGCTCAGGGATCGATGGCCGCCTGCGCAGCCTTTTAGCCCCGCGGAAGACCCTAGCGCACCATCCGCAGGACAAAAACAGCGCGGAATCCCCTGAATGATGACACAAAGACTGAATTTCTCGCCTTTCCGGCTTGCCGTCGCCGCCACCTTTGCGGTGCTGCCTTTGGCGCTTGCACAAGCCCAGAACGCTCCAGCATCCACAGCGCCGGCCGGCCAGCCGCAACAGCAGCCAACCCAGGTGGCGATGGCCGATGCCAAGCCTTCGTCGTCCTCGACGCTCACGCCGCAGCCGAACCGCGCCCAGGCCTATTATCACGTTGCACTGGCGGCCACTTACGAGGACGATGCTCTCTCTGACGGGCGGCCCGACGACATCACGCGCGCCATTGAAGAGTACAAGCTGGCGCTCAATGCCGATCCCGAGTCGCCCGACCTGATGAACGCGCTGGCCGACCTGTATTTCCGCACGCCGGGCCACGAGCACGACGCCGAGGTTACCGAGCGCACGCTGCTCAAAACATCGCCCGACAACATTGATGCGCACAAGATGCTGGGCCGCATCTATCTGCGCCAGCTTGGTGAAAACGAGAGCGGCGTTTCTTCCTCATCGCCCTCGGGCAACGTGCTCGATCAGGCGATTGCCGAGTTCGAGAAGATTGTCTCGCTGCAGCCGCGCAGCGTTGAAGACCGCATGGTGCTGGGCCAGCTCTACACCGTGAAGCACGACCAGCAGAAGGCTGAAGAGCAATTCAAGATTGCGCGATCGATTGAGCCGGATTCAGAAGAAGTGGTGCTGAACCTGGCGCGGCTCTATGCCGAAAGCGGTGACGTTCAGCACGCCATCACAGTGCTCGAGTCGGTCCCGGTAAACGACCGCACGCCCAAGATGGAGTTCACGCTGGGCGCGGCCTACGCGCAGTTGAAGAAGCCCAAGGACGCGATTGCCGCGTATCAGCGCGCCGAAGACCTGGAACCCGGCGATCTGCGCACCATTGACGCTTTGGCCGAGGCGCTCTTCAACGACGAGCAGTACGATGAGGCGCTGAAACAGTACCGGCAGCTTGCCGCCGCCGACCCTGAAAACCCCGAGGCGCTGGTACATATCTCTGAGATTCAACGCCACCAGGGCAAATACGAGGACGCGCTGGCCACCATTCAGAAGGCGCTGAAGATCGACTCGACGAGTCTTGAAGCGGGTTATAACGAGGGCCTGCTGTACGACGTGCTGGGCAGATTTGGAGACGCCGAGCAGGCTTACCTCAGCATGCTCGATCAGTCATCGATCTCCCATGTCAGCGGCGCTAATACCGAGGAAGAGAAGAACAATCGCAGCATTTTTCTTGAGCGGCTGGCCGCCGTTTATCTCGAAGAAAACAAGATTGACCAGGCCGTGGCCACCTACCAGAGGATGATCGAACTGGGCGGCGACAGCGCGGTGCGCGGCTACCAGGGTGAAGTGGACGCCTTTCGAGCGGCGCACAATATCGACAAGGCAGTTGAGATTTCGCAGAAGGCGGTGGCCGCCAACTCGAAGAACCGGGATTTGAAGCTGATGCTGGCCCAGGAACTGGCCGACCAAGGCAAACCGGACGATGCGGTCAAAATGGCCAATGAGTTGCTGAACAACACGCCTGACGACCGCACTGCGTATTTCGCCATCGGCCAGATCGACATCCGCGTGCGCCGCTGGAAGGACGCCGAAGAGGCTTTCGCCAAGGCCGAGCCGCTGTGCACCAAGAAGGAAGATCGCACCTACCTGTACTTTTTGCGCGGCGAGCTGGCCGACCGTCAGAAGAAGATGGATCAGGCCGAGGGATTCTTCCACCAGGCGCTGGAGCAGGATCGCAACAACGCAATGACGCTCAACTATCTTGGCTACATGCTGGCCGACAAGGGCGTGCGCCTGCCCGAGGCGCTCACGTATATCAAGAAGGCCGTGGATATCGAGCCGATCAACGGCGCCTATCTCGACTCGCTGGGCTGGGTTTACTTCAAGCTGGGCGACTATGAGCTGGCCGAGGACAATCTGCGGCAGGCAGTCGAGCGCGACCAGACCGATCCCACCGTGCACATGCACCTGGGCGACCTGTACGAGAAGACCGGGCGCATCCGGCTGGCTGCGGCGCAGTGGCAGCTCTCTCTGGATGGGTTTGCCAAAGCGATGCCGGCCGATTACGAGGCGAGCGATGTAACCAGGGTGCAGAAGAAGCTCGAAAGCGCGCGCGTCCGCCTGGCCAAGGAAGATCACGTGATCGAACCCCAGCCCAAGCCGGAATAAGCGCCAAGCGAAAACTTGCTGCGGTGCGGCGGCCAATCCATTCCGGACTGGCGGCCGTTTTCATGTCTCGGGCCAGGGCCGTTTTACGATGCCCGGGCCCGTCACGGCCCTCCTACTTGGCGTGCGCTGTGGCCGCGGACAGGTAGAAATCCACGTTGCTCTTATCCACCAGCGATGTCCCGGTGTCGATAAACGCCGGGTAGGGCGAGAACGCGTCTGAACTGTAGTCCTTGCTGAGCTGCGCGGGTGGAGAGTGAAAGATCTCGTCCAACACCTTGAGGCCGACGTATCCCATCGTGAACGGCTTCTGCACGACGGTTGCTTCAATCACACCGTCCTTGATTCCGTTCAGCGTATCGGGATTCACGTCCCATGCGACCACGACGCGGCTGGTATCGTGACTCCGCTTGACCGCTTCGGCCACCAACTCGCCCGAAGCCGATTCAAGGCAGACGAATGCATCGATCTTTTTAGCCCCGGCCTGGGCGAGCAACTGCTGGGTTCTGTCGAAGGCAAGGGCGGTATCGCCTTTGATGTCGACCACTTCAACGATGTTGATTCCCGGCCGGGTGGCAAACGCATCCTTGAAGCCCTTCAGCCGCTCTTCGGTGTTGGGCTGGCCGGTTATGGTAAAGAAGACCACATTGCCTTTCCCGCCCAGTTTCTCAACCACCCGGCGGCCGCCCAGCCGGCCCGCATCAAGATTGTTGGTGCCGATAAAGTAAAGTCTGTGACTGTCAGCGGCGTCGGAATCGACGGTAATGACCGGAATGCCCGCATCCACTGCCGCATTGATCCCCGGCGTGAGCACGGCGGCGTCGGAGACCGAGATGAGAATGCCCGCGGGCTTGGCGGCTACGGCCTTTTGCAGTTCAGCCAGCGCGGCCTGCGGGTCGTAGTTGTCGGGTCCTACGGCCCTGGCAGTCACCCCGTATTCCGCCGCCGCTTTTTTGAATCCGGCGACGGCCGTCGTCCAGTAGTTGGTCGACATGTTTGCGGCGACCAGGTAAAACACTTCCTTCGGCGAGTGTCTCGCTCCGCAACCCGGGATCAAAACCACTGCCAGGGTGGCCATGGATAAAGCCATTCCCTTCATGAGTTTCATCGTTTCCTCCCATTCAGGTGAGAATGATCCGCTGCAGCCCGCGTCCGCCGTTCCCCATATGCGCGGGCCCACCGGAAAATTCGGCAGGATGGTACTCCGCGGAGCATGGCATTGTCCATCCCGCTACGCATAGGGGTTCTTATAGTGGCTGCGGCCTGTGGAACTCGGTGACCACCAACACTCGGGGCGTCGACTGCGCTGTGCTGTCCCCTTTTGCGGTATAACCAGACGAGAACCGCGAACGATGCGTTCGCACGGTGAAGAAGAAATCCAATGGCGATCGAGACCGAATCCCTTGTTCCGCTGCCGCCGGGCATTGCCGTGTGCGGCGATGAAGGCGAGGAGCTGACGCGGCGAACCTTTCGGCAGCAGCCGCATGCCTATCGCTCGCCCTTCGCACGTGACGCAGCCCGCATTCTGCACGCGCGAGCCTTCAGGCGGTTGGCCGGCAAGACGCAGGTATTCACACGGCTGCCCGGCGATCCCGTCAATTCCTATCTGAGCGACCACTTTCGCAGCCGGCTGACGCACACGCTCGAAGTGACGCAGATTTCGCGCACCATGGCAAAAGCTTTGGGCTTGAATTCCGAGCTGGCCGAAGCGCTCGCCCTGGTGCACGATATCGGCCATCCGCCGTATGGGCACGCGGGCGAGAAGGCGCTCGACTCGGCGCTCAAGGCTCACGGGCTCGGCTTCGACCACAATCTCCATGCGTTGCGCATTGTTACGTGGTTCGAGGAACGCTACCAAGCGTTTCGCGGGCTTAATCTCACCCTGGCCGTGCGCGAGGGCATCATCAAGCACTCCCGCGATTATTCGCCGGCCGGGCATCCCGAGTTGGCTGAGTATTTCCTCGATCGGTTTCCACCGCTCGAGGCGCAAATTATCGATCTGGCCGACGAGATTGCGTATCTCACGGCAGATCTCGACGATGGGCTCGACTCGGGGATTCTCTCACTCGAGCAAGTGCGCGAGGAGACGCCGCTCTTCAGGAACTTCCACAATGCGGCGCTCGAGCGTTATCCCAACGCCGCGCCGCGTTTGGCCGTTTACGACGCGCTGCGCCGGCTGCTGAACGTATTCGTGACGGATCTGCTGAGCGAAGTACGCGCGCGAGTGGTTGCGCTGGATGCGACCACGCTTGCCGAGATTCGCCGTGCGCCGGCGAGGCTGGCGGGCTTGAGCCCGGAGATGGAGCAGGCGCGGGCTGTGGCCAAGAAGTTTCTCTACGAAAACTTATACAACTCGCCCAGCCAGGCTGAAGCGCATGCGCACGCGGCAGAAGTGGTAGCTGGACTGTTCGCCAGGCTCATGGCCGAACCCGAATTGATGCCCGCCGATCACCAGGCGCAGATCGCAAGCGAGGGCCTGGCGCGCACCGTCACCGACTACATTGCCGGCATGACCGACAGCTACATTGAGCAGATGTGGGAGCGGTGCGGCGGTTGAGCCAACTGGAAACGCCTTACTGCACCAGCCCCTGCGGTCTAAGCCGACGCAGATCGAGGGCGCAGGCCACGGCGTTCTGCGCGTTGAGGCGCAGATTGTCTGACGCCGCCCAGAGCCACAGCCTCGATACCGCAGTTCCCCGCGCCGGAATCTCGGGACGCAACCGCACCAGCACATCGTTCTGACCGGTCGCAGCAAGGTTCGACGGCGAGTCGGTGTCTTCGAGCACCAGGTCGACGCGGTCGCCGCTAAGCGCATCTTCAAGGGCGGGGACTTCGACGGGCCGCTCCAGCTCAACAAAGATCGAAAAGGTGTGGCCGTGGAACACCGGCGCGTGAACCACCTGGATGGCGAGCGCCGGCCAACGGCCCTGCGACAGCGCCTGGTAGTGGCGGCGAACGCGCGCCTCTACGGCGCTCAGATTTACCTTTGCGCTCTCGCCCATGCCGCCGAGCAGGTTATAGGCAGCCTGCGCATCGTAAACGCCGCGGGGCAACGTCTGGAAGCTGAGCAGGTTGATGGTCTGCTGGTGGAGTTCGTCCATTGCGGCGCGGCCAAATTCACTGGCCGGCTCAAGAATCGTGGCTGCCGCCGTGCGCAGCGGCGCAGCCTGCTGCAGGCGCTCCATCAGGAGTCCGAGAGCAAGAGCGGCCGGTTGGGCGGGGACGACCGCCGGGGTGAACAGATCCACCGATGACGCATCGGCGCCCAGCAAGGGAGCGCGAACCAGCACGCCGGTTTCCTGGTCGAGCGCGCAGGAAAGATCGAAGACCGTGGAACCCGCCCGCAGTGCCTGACGCCAATGCCGGCGAGTCAAGTCCTCAGAGCCGCAGAAGAAAGTGAAGTCGGCGCGCTCGAACGCTTCTGAGGTGAGGGCCTGAATAATGGTCACCTCGTCGCCCACCTGGTCAATCTGTCCCTGCGCCTCTTCCTGGTCGAGCAGGGCGATGTTGGCGTCGGCCAATGGCGAATCGTTGAGCGCGTCCTTTAGTTCGCGGCCAATCAGCGATGAGGCTCCGGCGATGACAATTCTGTACACGATGATCCTTTTGAAAAACAGCGGAGCCAGCGATGTTAGCGATGCTAGCAGACTGGGCTAATCAGCAAATCTCGGCCCCGGCGGTTCCGGCTCCGGTTCCGGCGCAAGTTTCGGCGCGGCCGCGGGTTCGGGTCGGCGGCGGCGGCGAGACCATCCATAGGCCGCGCGGGCCCAGATGCCCGAGAACATGTACGTCAGCGCACCCAGAAAGAGAACCACGTTTGAAAAACGCAGCGTGATGTAGATGACCACTGCCAGCAGCAATAGAAGCTGGAAGGGATGACGCCGCGTGAGGTTAATCTCCTTGCCCGACCAGAATCGCCAGGTGCTGACCATCAGGAATCCGATGAGACCGACGAGGATGAGCCAGGGAATTGACACCCACCACGCTTCAACCGGATAGGCATTGAAGAAATGGACCGTGGCCGCGAGCAGGCCCGCCGCGGCCGGAATGGGCATGCCGACAAAGTACTTGCGGTCAGCCCGGCCGGGATTGCGCGGCTGTGCGTCGTGGCTGATGTTGAATCGCGCCAGGCGCGATGCGCCGCAAAGCAGAAACAGGAAACAGATAAAGGCGCCGGCCTTGAGCAGATGCTCATGAAAAGTGGGGTTGAGCGTATCGGGCAGAAAATGGAATCCCCATACAAAGGCCAACAGGCTGGGGGCCACGCCGAAGGTGATCACGTCGGCAAGCGAATCGAGCTCGCGGCCAAAATCGGTAACGGTGTTGGTCATGCGCGCAATGCGGCCGTCGAGTGCGTCGAAAGGAATGGCGAAGAGGATCGCGATGGCGGCCCAGTCGAGATGAGTTTGCGCATCGCGGGAGATGGCGTCGATGGTTTGGGTAATCGAGAAATAGCCGGCTCCAAGACTGCCGGCAGTAAAGAGCGACGGCAACAGGTACATGCCGCGGCGCAGCTGGGCTCTGGCTCTCTGGCGCGATTCTTGCCGGTCGAGCTGATTCACGCTCCCTCGCTCTCCGGCCCATCAGGATAGACGCTGGCCGAGGCGGCCTGGTCAGATTTTCTCGCGGGTAGGGCCGCAACGGCCTCGAGCGTCTCGGCCAGAACGGTGGCGCCGCCCTTTACGTTGTCGCCGACTTTGACCCGCAGAACGGCATCTCCGGGGACGATGACATCGACCCTGGAACCGAACTTGATCAGGCCGACTCGCTGCCCGCGTTCCACCCGGTCACCCGCCTTGAAATTGAAGACGATGCGCCGCGCCAGCAGGCCGGCTATCTGCTTGAATACAACCTCGATGCCCTGGTCATTGCCTTGCCCCTTTACCGTAACCACGTTCTGCTCGTTGCGGTCAGCCGAGTCTGGGTTCATGGCGTTCAGATACTGGCCCTTCCGGTAAGAAACGCTGGTGAGAACTCCGCTGATAGGCGCGCGGTTTACGTGTACGTTGAAGACGCTCAAAAAGATGCTGATCCGCTGGCGTCCGCCTTCAGGGGTTTGAATGAGCGCGGTTTCAGTCACTTTGCCGTCGCCCGGCGAGACGATCAAGCCGTTGCCGGAGGGGATGGCGCGCTCGGGGTCGCGAAAGAACTGAAGAAAGAAAACGGCGAGGAGAATGGGAGGCAGGCCCCAGACCCAGAAGCCGGTAAACCACACGAGAATTGCTGCGACTGCTAAGAGGCTCAATCCGTAGATGTAACCATCACGAACCATCGTCCCAACGATTATACGGTGAACCAGGAACAAGCTGGAGGCACGGCTGGGGGACAAGTTCAGAGAATGAGTGCCAATTGAAGGTGGCCTGATCGAGGGCGGCATGAGAGCGGTTCCAGAACTCATGTGCCCTTTTGAGAGTTGCGATACGTGGCATTTTCTTTCTTGAGGAAAAGGCCACTCAGCCGCCGTGGTTCCGGGGTGTTGCAATTCTGGAACTGCTGCGGGCAGACGCAACCACCGGCACGCAACCTGAGGGTCGCACGCATGGCCCGCTTGCCGAGCCGGGAGGCTCGCGCAACAGAAATCTATGCTACGGCCACTGACCGGCGCTCAAGCGCAAAAATCAGGTCCTTGGCATGCAGCTTGAGCTTCTTCAAACGAACTTCCTCAAGCTGTTCATCCGCACTGAGATAGGGCTTTTGAAGCAATTCTTCCAACCGCTGGGCGTAGCGACGATGTTCGGCGTGAAGGCGATCAATCTCTTCGCACAGCGTGGCATCCTTTACTTCATCCATCAAGCACCTCCGGTACGGCAGCCGGGATACAGTGCGGCCCGGCGCCGCCGCAATTTGCAGAACATTCACATATATCGCTGTCACGTGCTGGTTCGCAAGTGGGAAACGAACAGAAAGTAATGCCGGGCTGTGCAAAATCGGGAGAGCGCACGAGTAAGAGTGATGGAAATCACATGCTTGCGCGGAAAATGATCAGGGCCAGATATATTTTTTGAGGCGAAAGGGCCTTGCTACAAGGTCAGCCAAGGTGCAGCGTCATCAGGACCGCGTCTTCAATCGGGTCGGAATAGTAGCGGGGACGGCGGCCTATTTCTTTGAATCCAAAAGAGTTGTAGAGACCCATGGCGGCGAGGTTTGAGGCGCGGACCTCGAGATGTAGGGTCTGGATGCCGGTCTGACGGAGCCCTGGAATGAGTTCAGAGAGAAGCTGGCGGCCGATGCCGCGGCGCAGAACTTCTCGAGCGACGGCGATGTTTTCGAGCTCTGCCTCGGGAGGAACGAGGCTGGCGACTGCAAAGCCGAGTGCCTCACCTGAACCGGCGTCAGCGGCAACCAGCGCGATGCGGCGCGAGAGAAACTCGCCGGAGAGCATCTCGACGAAGGTCCGGCGGGGCCAACGCGGCGCTTCGCTTGCGCTTTCGGCGATTCTGAGGACGCCCGGCAGGTCGGATTCCACCAATCGACGGATCGTGATCGCGGGTCGGGAGCTCATGGCTTGCGCGGCCTTGGTGGGTGCGACTGGGTCATGTTGGCAGGGCCGAAGATCTCGGCATCGGAGCGGCGCAGGTAGTGGCCGTCGAGTAGAGCCAGGTCCTGGGCGACGCCCGCAACCAGCAGCGCCTCGCCAAGGCGCATCGCGTCAGAAGCGCGTGGCGCGGCGACGCGTACCTTTTGCGTCTGCGGCCAGGCAAAGGCGAGCATCGCCGTAGCCGCATCGTCGCAAACAGCGATGCGAACCGGAGCGGGGCTGAGCAGTGCGAGCTCCTCAGGTCCGGCGAGCAGCTCTTCCGCATCGCGGCCGGTGCGCTCAAGGCGCAGAAAAACCTCGCCGCGATGCGCATCGAGCGCCGCCGACGGCACAGCGGCCTTGCGCGCCAGCACCTTGAGCCGCGAGACGGCAACGACAGGAATCCGATCGGCCTCGGCCAGGCCTTTCACCGCGCTCAGGCCCACGCGCACGCCGGTAAAGCTGCCCGGTCCGTTCACGGCGACGATGCCGCCAAGATCGCTAATCGTTGCGCCGGCGGCGGTGAGTAGATCGGCGACTGCGGCGACCAGCGTGGCCGAGTAGCTGCGCCCTTCAAGCTCCGTCTCGCCCAGGATTTCAAGGTCGCGCCCGGCCAGCCGTCCCAGCGCCACCGAACCCGAGGGCCCGCAGGTGTCCACGGCCAGCAGAAGTTTGCCGTGCATGGGTGCGCTTGATGGATCGGAGGGGGCCACTTATTCATGTTAACGGCGGGCGTTGAGTAGTGGGCGTTGATTGGTGCGGCCCCCCCCTCTCATTTGAGGGTCAAATATTGTATTTTCATACACTTGCGGGCAGACTTTTCCTCTAAATATTGGAAAACAAATGACTTCGCTGCAAATATTTCAGGAATAAGGCTGTTACGAAGGGCCTGAAGCCCCGATTTCGATTAAGGCTGAGCCAGCGTTTCTTGATCTGGGAAGATTATGCGCCGGAGGGTGGAAATTAACGGCAAGGCCGATGAGGAAAATATAGCGTCAGCATCGCGGATGGATTTGGCGTGGGATTGCAGCCGAAACCTGCGCTGAGTACGTCTAAGTAGATGAGATTAGAGCCTCTATGCCGCAGGATAAGTTCTCGCTTCTCGCGTTCTCTTTTTGCCTGGTGGCGAATCTGGCGCCGCTTCTGGAAGGGCAGATCACTGAGATCCGCGGTGATTTGAATGGCGGAGATTTTTATACCTGTTCTGTTAGCGGATTGAAAGGGATGGGTAGCGATTGCGGAACGAAATACGATGAGATGGTATTCACGGCTGAGATTGTGTCGATTGTCCCGGCGCTCGACGATGAATATCGTCTCACGCTTCGTCCCGAGACCATTTTCAAAGGCTCCCCGACCTTGGGAATGGAGATTTTCACCGCCCAGAGGAAGTGTCTTCCAGCGATGAAGACTGGCGATTCGTGGCTCTTTTCGTTGTATCGCGACAGAGAATCGAAGGAACTTGTTGTGAACTACGGTAGTCGCAGCGGGCCGGTATCGGATGAGAGCGAGCAGATTGACTTCCTGCACAAACTTGCGGGTCTTGAAACTGCGGGCCTGGTGAAGGGGCGCGCGTATTCGAATCAAGAGACAGAGGACGGCGAGGAGCAGAAGCCTTTAAAGCATCATGTCATCATTGTTACCCGCGCAGGAGATGGACAGAAGTTCAAGGCCCTGACGAACGATAAGGGCGATTTTGAATTCGATCCGCTTCTGGCAGGAAAGTATGACGTCAATCCCAACACTGAGGCGGGCCTCTGGACAATGTGGTCTGGAGAAATCGAGATCGAAGCGCATGGGTGCACGGACTTCGATCTTGATTTTCAAGTCGATGGCCAGATCGCGGGAAAACTCATATTCCCTGCCGGAGTGGATCCATCGACATGGGAGGTAGAAGTAAAGCCCGCAGACAATGCCGGAGTTATTCCGGCTTCGACCTGGACCGACAGCGAAGGACGATTCAGACTGCGCGGACTCAGCCCCGGCAAATATGTGGTCGTGTTTGAAAAGACAGAAAAGCGCGAGGGGCCAAATTTACGAGTGGATCTATACGCGCCCGGCACTCCGGATCGAGTTAACGCACAAGTTTTCGATATCGGCAAAGCTGCCCGGGTCGAAAACATAGAGTTTATCGTTCCCGGTTCGGCTCTGGAATGACTGCCGGAGCGGCCGTGAGGAAAGGTGCGTTTATACCGCCGCCAGCGCCTGGTCGAGGTCGGCGATCAGGTCTTCCTTGTCCTCAATGCCAACGGAGAGCCGGATGCGGCCTTCGTTGATGCCCATCTTGCGGCGCACCTCTTCGCTCACCGAGCCGTGCGTAGTGGTGGCCGAGTGCGAGGCCAGGCTCTCGACGCCGCCCAGCGATTCGGCATTCAGGAAGATCCTGATGGCTGCCAGGAACCGCGCTGCCTCCTCGCGCGACTTGAGCTCGAAGCTCATCATGGAGCCAAATCCTTTTTGCTGCCTGAGCGCGAGTTCGTGCTGGGGATGCGTCTTGAGCCCCGGATAGGCGAGCTTGTGAACCTTGGGGTGCGTGGAGAGGAACTCGGCCACAGAGCGGCCATTCTCCTCGTGCTGCTGGATGCGCAGCGGTAGCGTCTTAATGCCGCGCAGCACCAGAAAGCACTCAAAGGGCGACATTACGCCGCCGGCCGCCTTCTGGATCAACAGGAACTTCTCCTTGTGCTCGGGCTTGCTGCCGATGATGGCCCCGCCCAAGCCGTCGGAGTGGCCGTTGAGGTACTTGGTGGTGGAGTGCATCACGATGTCTGCGCCGAGCGCGAGCGGGCTTTGCAGCACCGGCGAAAGAAACGTGTTGTCGACGCTCACTTCAGCGCCGTGCGCGTGGGCGACCTTGGCCACCCCGGCAATGTCGGTGAGCACCATGAGCGGATTCGAGGGGGTCTCGATGTGCACCAGCTTTGTATTCGGGCGCATCGCCTTCTCGACGGCGGCCAGGTCGCTCGAGTCGACGTACTCAATCTCGATGCCGTAACCCGAGACGATCTGGTCGAAGAGCCGGACGGTGCCGGCATAGACGTCCTGCGAGCAGACGACGTGGTCACCGGCGCGCAGCATGGCGACGAGCGCCGAGATGGCGGCCATGCCGGTGGTGAAAGCGTGGCCGCTGACGCCGCCTTCGAGCGCTGCCAGCGCCATTTCGAGCCGGTCGCGGGTGGGGTTGCCGGCGCGCGAGTAGTCCCAGCCGCGGTCGGTGCCGATGCCGGTGAGCTCAAAAGTTGAAGACAGATAAACGGGCACGTTCACCGCGCCCGTCAGCGGATCGGGATGCTGCCCTGCATGAACGGCAAGGGTCGAGTATTTGTAATCGGCCATGATCGGGTTTCGCGATTAGCTCCTGAGTTCTAGCTTACCGTGCCGAGGCGCGAAGATTATTGGGGAGCCTTGCAGGTGAAGTTCGCGGCTTGTTGCGGGTCGCCCGCGCCGTTGTAAGCCGCGTACTGCGGATAAGGGCAGAGCGGTCGCGTGCGGCCGGGGAAAGCTGCGCCGGTGGCCGTGATCGATTGTGGGACCTGGCCCTGCTCGACCCACTTTTCAAGCGCCGAAAGAGCATCGAACTGGTCGGTGGCCGGACCTCCGCCGCAATGGTTCATTCCGGGAATGAGGAAGAGACGGGCGAAGGAGGCGGTCTTCTCCTGGCCGCCGTTGGCGCGCTCAAGCTGCAGGTAATAGTCGATGATATCGTTGGCCGAAAATACCGGATCGCTGAGGCCCTCGTAGATGATGAGCCGGCCGCCATGGGCGGCGAAGGTGGAAAGGTCGGTGTCGACGGCGTCGTTGATGCGGGCGGTCTGGTCAGTGAGGGCTGCCGCGCGGTCGAAATCGATGTTGAACGCAGTCAGGCCTTCGACGTAGGGATGCACGAAGTAGTCGGTCAGCGCCGTTGCTCCCATGGTCGTGTTGATGGCATTGGGCTGGGCCGTAGGAGACATACCGATCTTCCAGATCCGCCAGCCCATCTCGCCGATGCCGGCATCGTAGGGCCAGCTTGAATAGAGTGCGTTGCCTTTCGAGTCGTGCGCCCCGCCAAAGATTCTCCCGAGCGCGGCGACTTGTTCGCGCGTGAGGCAGGCAGCGTTTTTCTCGCCTTTGCAGATGAGCTCGGCAGGATCGAATTTGCAGGCTGCGATGTTATTGATCTCGCCGTCCTTCAACCCGTCGAGGGCGTCGCACTTCTCGAGCACCGCGTTAGCAACCAGCTTGAGGTCGTCGCTAGAGAAGGACTTGCTCAGTATGGGATGGCCGGTGGCATCTTTCGGCGCGACGGCGAGGAAAGCCTGAGTGTCCCACGCCTCGGCGATGGCCGCGTGAGTGAGCCGAAAACCAGGATCGCCGGCAACGGCGCCGTCGAAGTCGAGCGGGTTGCGTTGGATGGCCATCATGGCCTCGCGGCCTCCGTTCGAACAGCCCACAAAGTAGGAGTGCGATGCCGGCTTGCCGTAGTAGGCAGAAATCAAGTGGCGGGCAACGCGCGCCGTTTCGGGAGTGGATTCGAAGGCGAAGTCGAGCCGCGCCTGCTGCTCATGACCGAAGGAGGCGTCACCACCTTGGTGTCCGCCGTCGTCACTGGCGACGGCGTAGCCACGCTCAAGTGCCGTCGGCGTGCCGCGAGCGCCCGCGCCGATGGCGGGCGCGAGATTGCCATCCATTCCGCCGCCGCCCTGGAAGAAGAACTTGCCATTCCAATTGGCAGGCAGGCGCACCTCGAAGCGAACGCCGTAGTGCTTTCCGTCGGCGCCGGTGCGATCGCGAATGACGCCGACGACCTTGCAGAAGGCGGGAAGCGGACCGATCGGCGGCCCCATCATACTCGCGGCCTTGCTGCCGGCAGGAATCGCGTCGGCGCTGGCAATCGTTGCGTCGGCAATGGCGAGATTCTTCAGCCCGGCACAGTTCTGCGCCTGGGCGTTTACCGTAACCGCGCCAAAACCAACAACGGCCGCAGCTACCGCAACCAATCCCCAAACTGAACGCATTTCCCTTCCGCCTTTCACTCACGTTTTTCGCAACGCAGATCAGCGCCCGTAGAAAGTCCCAGGCAGCCGTGTGCATATCGCAATCAGAGATCGCGTCTGCAGCTTTAGGTTTTGCAGATCAACGCTGCTTGGGGAGACGGATCAAAACAGGAAGAGGTTGCAATGGATGCTTTCGCGTCCTCGCTTACTTCGTCACTCCGGCCGCCTGCTTCTGCTTGGGCACCACCGGGAAGTAGCCGGTACGGGTGCGGACGGTGAGCTTGCCCATGCCCTTGGCCTCGGCTGTGACCTCGATGCGCCGGAAGCCCGGAACCGAGGTTGGCTTGGTGGAGTGGTAGCCGAGTGTGTACTGGCTGCGGATATCTCGCGCAACCTCGGCCGCAATCTGGTCAACCTCTTCGATCGATTTAGGAAAGAAGGCCATGCCGCCGGTCTCGCTCGAGAGAAGCTCGAGCGAGCGCCGGGCGTGGCGCACCTCGCTGCGGGTCATCTCGTCGCCAAAGAGCAGTCCGATGGTGTAGATGACCGGGCCGGAGAGCTCCTGCACGCGGTGGATGGTCTGTTCCAGATTCAATGTGGAGGCGTTGTCGTCGCCGTCGGTGATCAGCACCAGCACCTGTTTGGGCCGCCTGGCTTCCTCCACCAGGTGATCGGCCGAGGCCACAACCGCGTCGTAGAGAGCCGTTCCGCCGCGCGAGTCGATGTGCGACAGGCCGTCGCGCAGCTTGTTGATGTCGCCGGTAAAGTCGCAGTCGATGAAGGCTTCGTCGGAAAAGTTCACCACAAAGGCCTCGTCGTCGTGGTTTGAGGCCTCGATCAGGTCGAGTGCGCTTTTATTCACCGAGGGCCGCTTGCGGTACATCGAGCCCGAGTTGTCGATCACCAGGCCGATGGAGACGGGCAGATCGGTGTGCTGAAAGCTGAGCAGCGTCTGCTTGACGCCGTCTTCCAAGACCTGGAAGTCGTCTCGGGTGAGGGTCTGGACGATCTGCGAGCCGTTGAGCACGGTGGCGTTGAGCACCACCTCTTCCACATCGGTGTGCAGCACGTATCCCGAGCCCTGTTTACCCAGTGGTCCGGTTCCGGGCGCGGCGACGGTGCCTTCGGGCGCGCGCACAGGGTCGCGGTCCGCATTGAGCGGAGCCGATTGAGCCGGCGTGCTCTGGGCCGTGGCCGCCGATGCGCTGCCGGCTGGCGCCGCGGGTTGTTGCGCAGGCAAGAGGAGCGCGGTTCCGGCCACGAGAATGGCCAGAATCGCGTTATTGCAAAGGCGCATAGTAGCCGGAGCGAGCATAAACCGTAAGTGGAGACAGTCCCGGAGGCGGATTGACCCTCACCTTCACTTTACGCCACTTGCCGTCGTGGGCCAGGTCGCCGGAAACATAACGAATCACATATTGATGACGCAAAAGAGAAGAGATAGTTTCGGCCACCGGTCCCGCGTCGCCGAGATCATCCAAGCGAAAGAGCAGTCCGCCGCTTTCTCCACTGATATTTGAAAGCAACTGCGGCCCGACGCGCTCCTCGGGAGTGGGCGCGTAGGCGTTAAAGATGCCGATAGAAAAAACCTCCACGTCCGATTTACGAATTGCGGCCCGCATCTCGCCCTCGGAGTGGTGCGAGAAGTTGTCGGCCCCGTTAGAAATCACGAGCAGAACCTTGCGCTGGTTGTGCGCGCCCTTCATTTTTTCAAGACCGAATTCGATGGCGTCGAGCAGGGCCTTGCGATGACCGGTTTTGACGTTGGCCAGGCCAGCTTCAATCTCGTCTCTCGAACTGGTAAAATCCGCGATCAACTCTGGCTGCTCGTTGAAGCCGACCAGAAAAAACTCGTCCTGCGGGTTGGCCGAGCTGATGAATTGCAGAATGGCTGTACGTTCGCCGGCGAGTTTAGGAGCCATCGACCCGGATAGATCAACCAGGATGCCGATGGAAACGGGGGTGTCCTCGCCCTCCACTGTGCTGATCTGCTGCTTCTTGCCATTCTCCAGAATCAGAAAGTTATCCCGCTTCAATCCGATCGCCGGACGATTGTCCCGGTCGGTTACGCCAACCGGAATTTGAACATTGAAGCCGGGAGATTGTTGCGCTGGCAGCAGCAACGCGGTCCCAGCCAGAATTGCCGCAAATGCCGTTCTATTGCAAAGGCGCATAGTAGCCGGAGCGAGCATAGACCGATAGCGGAGGCAGTCCCGGAGGCGGATTGACCCTCACCTTCACTTTGCGCCACTTGCCGTCGTGGGCCAGGTCCTTGGGCTTGTAGCCAATCACATACTGGTTGCGCAGCTCATTTGAGATTTTTTCGGCGATGTCGCTCATCTCGTCCACGTCGCCTACGCGGAAGAGGCGCCCTCCGGTCGAGTCGCTCAGATCTTCAAGGAGCTGCGGGCCGGTGCGCTCCTCGGGGGTGGGCGCGTATTCGTCAAAGATGCCGATCGAGTAGATCTCCACATCTGACTCGCGCACCTGGGCCCGCACCTCGCCCTCGGTGTAGCGGGAGCGGTTGTCGCCGCCGTCAGAAACCACCAGCAGCGCTTTGCGTTCATGGTGCGCGTCCTTCGTCTTTTCAACGCCGTAGTAGATGGCGTCGAGAAGGGCCGTGCGGTGACCGGCGCGCACCAGCGCCAGGCGGGCCTGGATGTTTTCCACCGAGCTGGTAAAGTCCTCGATCAGCTCGGGCCGGTCATTGAATCCGATGACGAAAAACTCGTCCTGGGGATTGGCCGTCTTGATGAACTGCAGGATGGCATCCTTGGCGCGGACAAGCTTGGAGGTCATCGATCCGGAGAGATCGAAGATGATGCCGATCGAAACCGGGGCGTCCTCGCTGGCAAAACTCTCGATCTTCTGCTCGTTGCTGTTCTCGTAAATCTGAAAGTCCTCTTTTTCAAGGCCGGTAACCAGCCGGTTCATGGGATCGGTGATGGTAACCGGAACCAGCACCATGTTCACATCCATGCGAATGAAGGAACCGGGGTGGATTTTGAGGGCCTTCACGCCGGATTCAGGCTGGGCCTCAGCCCCTGCAGGCTCGGTTCCCTGCGTGGCGGTTGAACCGGGCGGCTGCACATGCACCTTGTTGAGCTGGTCGTCCTGCGCTTGCGCGCGGCCCAGAAAAATCAACACGATAAGTACAGTTAACCAAGCCTGGCGGCGGAACATTCCTTGTTGGCCGCCCCCAAATTGCCGTTCGCGAAACTGGGGAGGGATCGTCATGCCACTGCACCCTGAGGTTGGAGGCGATAGTAGCACGATTTGCACACCTCCGGCGCGGCCAAAGACAGGATCGGCGATGACTGTGTGACGCGCGGCACGCATGCAGGGTAGCAGCGAATGCTGGGATACAATCGAAGCTGAGCGCCCCGGCGCCTTGTTCTTACTCTACAAGCAGATGCCGTGGCTCACATCTCCAACGGCTTCAACGCGGAGCACGACTCTCTTCATGGCTCGCATCTATCCCTTTCGCGCCTGGCATTACAATCCGTCCGCCGTCCGACTGGATGACGTAGTCACCCAGCCCTACGACAAGATCTCCCCTGCCATGCAGCAGGGGTACTACCAGCGCAGTCCCTACAACCTGGTCCGCATTATTCTGGGTCTGCCTGAACTGTTCGATGCTGAGCGGGGCGAGAACGTTTACACCCGGGCGGCGCGGGATTTCAAAGCCTGGCGCGAACAGGGCATCCTGACCCAGGAGAAGGAACCCTGCGTCTTTGCCTACTCGCAGCGTTTTGAAGTGCCCGGTTCAGGCGAGGTGAAGGAGCGGCGCGGCTTTATCGCACTGGGCAAGCTGCACGACTACGCAGAGGGAGTGGTTTTTCGCCACGAGCAGACGCTTTCAAAGCCCAAGAGCGACCGGCTGAACCTGCTGAAGGCAACGCGCGCTCACTTCGGACAGATTTTCATGCTCTACAGCGACCCGGGCGGCACGGTGGAGGGGATTCTGTACGACGGCAGCGGCCCGGCCGACGCCGAAGTGACCGACGAGTACGGAGTGCTGCACCGCGTATGGCGCATCGGCGATCCGGCGGCAATCAATATGCTGACCACGGCCATGGCCGACAAGAAGCTGATCATCGCCGACGGTCATCACCGCTATGAGACGGCGCTGAACTACTCAAAGGAACATGCGCGCACCGGCGTGCCCAAGCCCGAGTACACGGCCAACCATCTGCCGCAGCCGGCCTACCCTGAAGCTGCCGTGATGATGACCTTTGTGAACATGGATTCAGACGGGCTGGTGATTCTGCCCACGCATCGCGTGGTGCACCGCCTGGCCAACTTCGATCCGGCTGCTTTTTGCGCCGCGGCGAGACAGTTTTTCACCGTTGAGCCCCAGACGGAAGGTGAAGCTGCAAACCTGATTGAAACTCTAAAGACCGAGAGCGGTACGGCATTTATCGCGGTGACGCACGGCGGGGATTTCCTGCTGCGTTCGAAGCCGGAGGCTGTGGCTGGGGCGCTGGCCGGCATACCCGATCGCCAGCGCCAGCTGGACCTGACACAACTGCACTCGATCGTTCTCGACCGGCTGCTGGGCCTCGACGCCGAAAAGGTGCGCGAGCAGACCAACATCCGATACCTGCGCGACGCCGGCGAGGCCGTTGAACAGGTGCGCCGCGGCGAGGCCGATGTTGCCTTCCTCACCAACCCCGTGACCATGGAGCAACTGCGCGAGGTGGCCTTTGCCGGCGACGTGATGCCGCAGAAATCAACCGACTTTTATCCCAAGCTGCTCAGCGGCCTGACGATTTATGCGTTGGAGTAAGGGGCCCTTCATGCGGATGGACGAGGGCGACGGACGAAGACGCTGGGCGGTGGCGTTGATCTGCCTTGCGACTGCGTCGATGGCGGTATTCGCGCAGGCCCCGCCGGCTCCGGCTCAGCGGTATACGGTTGTTCTCGATGCCGCTCACGGTGGCGACGACACGGGCGGCCACAGCGGAACCCGAAGCGGAACCGAAGGCGGATATTGGGCGGAAAAGGACCTGACGCTGGCCTTGAGCGTGCGCCTGCGCTCGCTGTTGGCGGCGCGCGGCATCGCCGTGGTAACCACCCGCGAAGACGACACCAACGTAGACCGCGTGCGCCGCGACGAACTGGCGAACCACGCCAATGCGCAGGCCTGCATCGTTCTGCATGCTTCGCTGAGCGGCAGGGGCGTGCATCTGTTCACATCGTCACTGGCGCCGGCTCAGCCGGCCAGGATTCAGCCCTGGTCGACCGCGCAGGCGCCCTGGATCAATCGCAGCCTGGCGCTGGCAGGCGTATTGAATTCCGCATTGCAGCACGCCGGTTTGAACGTGACGCTGGGTCGCACAGCGTTGCCGGTTGTTGACAGCATGGCCTGCCCCGCCATTGCGATTGAAATGAGCCCCGAGAGCGGCGCTTCTTCCGCTTCTGGCCACTCTCCGGTAGACAGCCTGAACGATGCGGGCTACCAGGCACGCGTTGCCGATGCAATAGCCGCGGCAATCGTTGAGTGGCGCTCTTCGGGATCGGGCGCAGGAGCCGGCCAGCCGTGATTCCCCGCTACCAGACCGTGCTTTTTGTTGTTCTGCTGGCGGCTTCGGTCACTATGACAGTGCTGCTGTGGCGGCAGCTCGACCGCGCCCACCAGCGCATGCTTGAGGGCCAGAGTTCGGCGCCCACGCAGGCGCCGCAAGTGGCTCCGGCCGAATCGGCGACTCTGATGGTGGCCAGCGACGGCGACGGCTCGCTTCAGCCGCGGGTTCTGTCGTTGCCGCTGCCGTCGCTCGAGGCTAATCCCGGAGCAAGGGCGCGCGCGATCCTGGGCAAGCTGCTCGATCTTTACGCGGCGCCGGATTCCGCGCATCCGGTTCCGGGCGGCGCTCGATCGGTGGGGCAGGTGTTTCTGCTGCCTGAGCCGGCGAAAGGGCCCGATCCGCCGGCAGCGGCCGCCAGGGATTCACAGACCGGCCCGCAGCTTGCCGTGGTGAATCTCTCAGGTTCGTTTGCGGCGAACCACCCTTCGGGAATCGAGACCGAGACGCTTACAGTGCTGTCAATCTGCGCCACGCTGCACGCGAATTTGCCGCGAATTGAGTCGGTGCGATTCCTGGTCGACGGACAGCAGCGCGACACGCTCGCCGGCCACGCCGACCTGACTCGCACGTATCTGACCTCGCAATATGTGCCGGCGGAAGGAGTAACGCAGTGATCGAATCGCAACCGGCAAACGCTCCCACCATCGGCGTTTTCGACTCTGGTTTCGGCGGGCTTACCGTTTTGCGGGCGCTTATCGAGAAGCTGCCGCGGGCGCGTTTCGCATTTGTGGGCGATACGGCCCGGCTTCCCTACGGTTCCAAGTCGCGCAGGACCATTGCGCGCTACGCCGTCGAGAGCGCGCAGTTCCTGGTGCGCGAGCAGGGCGCCGAATACCTGGTAATCGCCTGCAACACAGCCAGCGCCCTCGCGCTCGATGCGATTCAAGATGCGGTTCCGGTGCCGGTGCTGGGTGTGATCGAACCGGGCGCAACGGCCGCGCGCCATGCTTCGAAGACCAACGACGTGCTGGTGATCGCGACCGACGCCACGGTGCAGAGCCAGGCGTACACGGGCGCATGCCGCGCGCAGGGTTTGCGCGCGCTTGAAAAGGCCTGCCCGCTGCTCGTTCCTCTCGTCGAAGAGGGCTGGACCAACCATCCGGTTACCGAGGAAGTCATCGACATCTATCTGAATGAACTGCGCGCCGAAGCGTGGTTGCGCGGGCTCAATCCCGACACGCTGGTTCTGGGATGCACCCACTATCCATTGCTGCGGCCGCTCATTGAGCGTGCGGTGCGGCCGGGAGTGAAGGTGATCGATTCCGCCGAGGCCACGGCGCAGGTTGCCGCGCAGATCTTCAACGGCCGCGGGTGCCCCATCCTAGCGGAGCCCGCTGCTGCGGACTCCGTTAGGGTGGGAGGGGCCTCCATCGAGGTGCCGCAGACAGAGATTCGCTGTTTCGCGACCGACTCAGTTGAGAAGTTCGAGCGGCTCGGCTCGCGCTTCCTCGGCCGTCCCGTGGGCAAGGTTGAGCTGCTCGATCTGGGCGGCTGACTCAAGGTTCAACTGCAGCCCCGCCCTTTTACAAGGCTCACCGGATATCTGGCCTGTATGCGGCTGATATCCTAAACAACGGCGGCGGCTCCGCCGTTTAACTCTTTGGAGCAGTTCCCTGGAGGAACCAACAACGCATGATTGATTTGTCGGGCAGGACGGCCGTGGTCTTCGGGCTGGCCAACAAGCGGTCCATCGCATGGGGCATCGCCCAGAAGCTGCACCAGGCCGGCGCGACACTAGCCATCTGTTACCAGAACGAGCGCATGAAGGCTGAGGCCGAAGATCTGATTCATGAGTTGCCCGGCGCCTCAGGCTTCCAGTGCGACGTCTCTAGCGATGCCGAGATCGAGGCGCTCTTTGAGGCGCTCAAGGAGAAGTACGGCAAGCTCTCGATCCTGGTGCACGCCGTAGCCTATGCCCCCGCCGAAGACCTGAAAGGCGAGTTCATCAACACCAGCCGCGAGGGTTTTCGCATTGCCCACGAGGTGAGCGTCTACTCGCTCATCGCCGTCAGCCGCGCCGCTGTGCCGCTGATGACCGAGGGCGGCAGCATCATGACCATGACCTATTTCGCCGCCGAAAAAGTTGTGCCCAACTACAACGTGATGGCCCTGGCCAAGGCGTCGCTCGAGTCGGCGGTGCGGTATCTGGCGTGGAACCTGGGTCCCAGAAACATTCGCGTGAACGCCATCTCCGCCGGGCCGATCAAAACTCTGGCCGCGCGCGGCATCGGCGCGCTGGGCGACATGCTGAGGGCCGCAGCCGACCGCGCCCCGCTCAAGCGCAACGTGGATCAGCTCGAAGTAGGCGGAACGGCGCTCTTTCTCGCCAGCGATCTCTCCAGCGCAGTTACCGGCGAAACGCTCTACGTGGATTGCGGCTACAACATCATGGGGTTCTGAGGGGCTGGCCGGACTCCCCGGTCCTCATAGGCGAGGGACATGGGGCACCCGGCGAAAGCTAGTTTACGGTCAGAGTAACTGTGCCCACCGTAGCCGTCACCGAACTGGATGAGCCGCTCGATGTTCCGGTGCCCGTCACAGTGATCGTATAGGTCCCCGCCGTAGTTCCAGAATTGCCACCGCCGCTTTTGTGGCTTCCCCCGCCGCAGCCGATCGCACCAATAGATGCAAACAAAGCCGCCAATGCAACGATCGCGAACCAGTTACGCCGACGTCGCGGGACCCCAATCAGCAGCAGGAATGCCAGCGCAGTGCCGCCCGCCGAAGGCCACAACAGCTTCTTGACCTGGTTCTCTGCCTCCGTCGCTGCCGTGGTCGTCACTGTCAGTGTCGAAGTCTGCGCAGAACTGCCATTGAGTGTCACTGAGGCCGGGCTCAAGCTGCAGGTAGCCGGATCGTTGGCCGCAGCCGGGCTGATGGAACAGCTCAGGTTCACTGTTCCCGAGAACCCATTCGTTCCCGCCACGCTGATCATTGAGGTATTTCCCGTCGTCGCGCCCGGACTCACCGAGATCGTCCCATCGCTTCCGGTGGCGCCGCTCGGCCCAAAGCTTGCCTCCGCCGTCACCGTGAGCAAAACGGTCGTCGTTGCGCCCAACTCTCCGGAGGTTCCAGTCACTGTTACCGTCGCCGGCCCCCCCAGCGCGGCTGAACTGCTGGCAGTGAGCGTCACGACCTGAGTACCTGCGGCTGCCCCTGCGGCGAAAGTCGCTGTGACACCGTTCGGCAAGCCAGACGCCGCAAACGTAACCGCTCCGCTGAACCCGCCGGTGCCCGTGACTGCGATCGTGCTCGTCACACTGCCATTCTGCGCAACCGACAGGTTCGACGGCGAAGCTGACAGAGTAAAATTTGGTGCCGGGTTCACAGTCAGCGTCACTGACGCCGTCGCCGTGGTGTAGTCTGTCGAGTCGCCCGGGGTAAACGTGACAGACAGCGTGTCATTTCCTACGGCCGGCACGGTTCCCGCCGTCGGATTGTAAACGAAAGTTCCAGGGACCGTAGAGGTTGCATCCAACTGCGTCGCGCTCAGGGCCGTCCCATAGGTGATCGCGGCCGGCGTGGACCAGGTGAGGGTCGGCGTGGACTGATTGACAACCAAGGTCACGGTCGCAGTTGCCGTCGTGTAGTCCGTGGTGTCGGTGGGAGTGAATGTGACGCTGAGCGTCTGGCTTCCGACCTTCAGCACCGCGCCCGCGGCCGGCATGTAGGTAAAGGTTCCGGGGACCGTAGAGGTTGCATCCAACTGCGTCGCGCTCAGGGCCGTGCCGTAAGAAATGGGTGAGGGTGTCGCCCACGCAATGGCGGGGGTGGCCTGAGTTGCTGTGCCGCTCAGCGAGACAGATTGGGCAGCGCCGACCGTGTTCAGCGCGTCGTCCGTGAGCACTAGTGAACCGCTTATGGGTCCTGCAGCTGCCGGACTGAAATCGACGGAGTAGACGCAGGAGCCGCCCGACGCAAGTGTCTCTGCCGTGCCGGAAGCGGATATCTGCGGGCAAGTGGTCGCGCTGCCCAGCGTAAAGCTGTTGGAAATACTGGCATTCGTTCCGGTACTCGGTACCGGGAAGTTTAAAGTCGCGTTGCCGATGTTCTGGACTGTCACCATCTGCGGACTGTCGCTGCTCGTCTGACCAACGACCGTCGAAGCAAAACTTAGATTTGGCGGATCGGCAAGATCCTCCCTCAGCACTTCATTCAGGTTGGCATCAGCTATATAAACATTCCCCCCGCCATCGATAGCAACCCCGGCGTTGTAGCTTAAGCCATTGGCGGGAACCGTGCTCTGGACATAGCTGTTTCCTGACGGCGTTTCTTTCAAAACCAACTTCGAACCAGAATCAGAGATATATATGTTGGAATTCCCATCGACTGCTATCCATTGGGCCGAAGCTGTCAGGCCGCTGGTAGGGACCGTGCTCTGCGTATACCCGCTCGCAGACAGCGTTTCCTTTACCACGCGCAAATTATTCGGATCAGCGATATAAAGGTTTCCGCTGCCGTCGACAGCAATTCCGAATGGATCAAGCAGACCAGTGGTCGGGATTGTGCTTTCTGTGTACCCGCCTCCCAAGGGCGCCTCCCTCAGCACGCTGCTGTATTCGGAGTCCGTTAGATAAACATTGCCACTTCCGTCCACTGCCATCCCAGCCACGTATTGGTTATTTGTCACGGTGCTTTGGATATATCCGGTGCTTGACGGCGTCTCTTTCAATACCTGACTGCCCGTGTGGATGTAGACGTTCCCGCTACCATCCACGGCGATTTGGGATGGAGCAGCTGGACTGGTCGAAACCACCAAGCTTTCGGTATAGATTCCGGACGATAAAGTCTCCTTGACAACCCTTTCATGACCAAAATCAGCCACATAAACATTGTCATTTCCATCAACCGCGAGTCCAAGAGGACTGGCAATGCTGTTGGATACAATCGCAGTTTGGCTGCCCGGCAAGAAGTTGACCTGCGGGCCGGTACCCGTGCCTTGCAGGTAGGCCGTTTGAATCGCTGTGCCGGACGAGTTCGAAAGTACGACTGCGCCGTATCGCGTGCCAGCGACCAGTGGCTTGAAGTTGACATTCACCGTGCAGGTGTAATTTCTCTGGTAAAAATAGCTGGTTCCATTGGTGGTGCAGGAACCGGTCCCGGCATCGGTAAAGTCCAGCCCGGCTGCGCCATGGGAGAGCACCGCTGGAGCGGCGATGGTGCCGTCCGATGTGAAAGTAAAGGTTACCGCGATGGTTGGCGAGCTGGTGGTATTCACTGCGACGGAGCCGGCGTTCAACGCATGCCGAACGATCTCAATTACCGGAGCCGAGTTATCGTTGACAGCGGCATAGACGTTCCCGCTCCCATCCACCGCCGCGCTCCAGGGTCCCAAGATTCCAAATCCGCCGCCTAGCGCGGTCACGCAACTGGACGAGGTGCAACCCGAGGGCATCTCTTTTAAGTCGGCGCTATCGGCAACATAGACGTTGCCCCACGAGTCAACCGCCACCCCCTGAGGGGAATTGAAACCGCCGCCCAGCGTGGTAATCGTGCAACCGGAACTGCTGTAAAGTGCGGCGGTACAGCCAGGAGGCATCTCCTTTACCGCACTGTGGTTTAGATCGGCGACATAGACGTTGCCGCTCGAGTCCACCGCTACGCCATATGGGAGGCTGAAACCCCCACCCAGCGTGGTCACGCAAGCCGACGAGGCGCAACCGGCGGGCATCTCCTTTACCGCACTGTTGTTGCTATCGGCAACGTAGACGTTACCGCTCGAGTCCACCGCCAATCCTAGGGGATTGTAGAAACCGCCGCCCAGCGTGGTTACGCAACTTGCCGATGTGCATCCCGGCGGCATCTCCTCCACCAGATTAAGCAAGCTAGTGACATAGACGTTGCCGTTGGAGTCGACTGCCACACCGGCGGGCTCTTCGAATCCTCCACCGAGCGCAGTGATCGTGCAACTGGAGTTGCTATAAAGTGCTGCTGTACAACCGGCAGGAATCTCTTTTACCGCGTTGTTATAGGTGTCGGCGACGTACACATTCCCGCTACTATCGACCGCTATGCCTTCGGGAGCGTTGAAACCGCCGCCCAGCGGCTGGCCGACGTAGGCCGTCTGCGCGGCTAATGGCCCGGCGCAGAAGCCCGCTGCCGCCAGCGACAGGAACAAAATCAGACGGCCATAAAACGCGTTTGAAAAGCTTGCCGCTCGACTGCATTTGAAAGCGCCAATTCTGGAATGAGCATTCGCATGAAAGGAAACACTCAGAGAATTTGTCATGATTTTCTCCAGCACAATTGTGCTGTGACGCACTAAAGGAAGCACGCGCATTCCGCGATAGCGCAGCTTCGGGCCCGGATTTCGACTTTGCGGATTTCGTCGGCAGCATATACCGTATTAACCGCTGCGTCAATTTTCTCGAAATGTTTCGGGGACCGGCGTAACCGCCCCTTCCCTTTGGCAGGTGGCCCCGACCTCAAGAGGGATCTTATCAAGTTGAGGGTGCCCCCGGTCCCTCGCTTTTGGGGACCGGGGAGATCTCAAACGCAACCCCGCGTTTGGACGACCCTCAACCGCAAAACCAGCCGCCGGCTCGTCAAGCGCACACTCCCGCCCGCGCTCCATCTAAAGCACTTCAAATTGCGGGGAATTTACCCCTCTCGGAGCACATTACTATGTATGAATGGAATGCGATCACCGAAGATAATGGCGTACACGGCCCACGAATCGCGACCGCTGCGCTCCCCATCCCCTTTTATTCCCGCCGCTCAAAATCCACGCAGAATCTGCACGGCCGCGGTCCGCTCCAGCATTATCAACAACTTGGAGAGACTTTTCCCCTTCACAGTTGTACAGAACCCGTACAGATTCTGTGCAGCTGCGCGCAGTTTCTGTGCCGCCCGGGGCCGGGTGCCCCAGGTCTCGCTTTTGAGACCTGGGAAACCACGATTCACGAACCACGATTCACGAACCACGATTCACGATTCACGATTCACGAACGATCAATACACTCCATGGTAGTCCGGATACGCCGGCTTTTCGGGCGCCGGCTGCGGCGGATGTTCCTTCAGCTCCTGCAACGCCAGGTCCACAGCCTTCTCGAGTTGCGGATCGTGGCCCTCGCTCACCAGTTTCGGGTCCTGCTCCACGTCGTAGTCAGGATCGACGCCGTGATTCTCCACGTCCCACTGTCCCTTGGGCGAGAAGAAGGCGACGCTGGGC
>Ga0326728_10002033_pt1 | contig 68865 bp, 63 predicted proteins | sample MB3enrmetagenome_FD_207602 | JGI IMG/M metagenome (GOLD analysis project Ga0326728, IMG submission 207602) | Lab enriched peat soil microbial communities from McLean, Ithaca, NY, United States - MB31MN | ecosystem: Environmental > Terrestrial > Soil > Wetlands > Peat | place: USA: New York... | reverse complement strand
TGCCGCAGTTTGCCTTCGCTGGCCGCCAGGCCGCCGGTGATCTCCCGCAACGACCGCGCCCCACCGAGATGGCAGAACAGCATGGCGATGAACTGGCTCCAGCAGGTCATGCCCCTGGCGTGCTTCTCGCCCCCATGCCGGGCCACGGCATCGTCGAACCCGCCGCGTGGGCACAGCTTCACAATCTGGCTGAAAATGCTCGATACTGGTTCCATGGTGGGTTGGTCCTCCGGGTTGGTCTTTGCCAAACTCAACTCTACCGGACTCGGCCCACCCTCTTCCGAATTACACCTCGCTCAGGTGGCCCTCAAACGTCTTGGACAGGAGTGCGATCAAAGATACCCAAGGTAAGGGTCAATGAGGCTCTTGCGTATCTTGATCAAGCCGAGGATTACTTCAACGCCGGAAGCCAGGCCCGAATGAATGTCAAGCCAGTCCTGCTGTACTATTCGATGCTCAACTTGGCGAAATGCTTGCTCATTGTACGCGAGCCGTCACTCGACATGGCTCAGGCACGCCACGGGCTGGTCGCGACTCCGCAGGAGAGGGCCATCCTCGGTGACCGCATTGGTATCAAGAGCTCTCCAAAGTACGTTAACGTTTTTGGCCAACTGGTGAACGCACTATAGAAGGTGCTGGCCTCTCCCTGCGCGACTTGGAAGTTCGCCACATTTTGCCGCACATCCTTCCGGCACACAGGCTCTGGACTTATACGTCGCGCAAGACTGAAGAATTCATTGCGGTCAGGGACTTCCGATGTCGCGTCGACCACGATCAGCATCATGCATGGTTGGTGCTGACGTTCAACAAGGGAAAGGTCCATCACATTAGCACCACACTCGCCCGACTGCTGGCTGGCGCGCACCTTCCTGGTGCTTGGAGTCAAGTGCAATCGGATAACGATGAGCTAATTGCCCTGGAGCAGGATCGCGTCGCCTCTTTTGATCACCGTCCTATCGACTGCGTCCAGCGATTGTTCCAATGGCTCCGCCCAGCGCTTTGGAGCGCTGTCACGTTGTCGTACCCCTATCGCAAATACTACCTGTTCATCAACGACCAACTTGGGCGACGGCGGCTTCCACAATGGGCAGCAATGTACGTGCTTTTCTTTTATCTGAGTGACCTCACGAAATCTCGTCCGCAGCACTTCGATCGCTTTTTGCAGAGCAGGTACGGCCCACAAATGGAAAGCATTCTCGACGAATGCCCCCGCCAGTTCTTGTACTTGATGGCGTCGGAGTTGCTACAACGAGAGGTTGCGCCCGCAGCTTTGGCATGACACGGAATCCGTCTTACAACAGCATGCCCGCGATGCAGGCGGTCATGAAGTTGGCCATGGTGCCGGCGGCAACCGCGCGCAGACCCAGCCGGGCCAGGTCCGACTTGCGCGTGGGGGCGAGCGCGCCGATGCCTCCAATCTGAATCGCGATGGAGCTGAAGTTCGCGAACCCGCACAGCGCGTAGGTGGCGATGGCGAACGAGCGCGGGTCGAGGGCGGCCTTCATCGGCCCCAGCGCCTGGAAGGCGATGAACTCGTTCAACACCAGCCGCGTGCCCAACAAATTGCCAATGGAACGGCAGTCGTGAAACGGCACGCCGAGCAGCCAGGCGATGGGCGAGAAGACCGTGCCAAAGATCGCTTCGAGCGAGAGGCCGAAGCGCCCGAGGATGCCGTTGACGAGGGCGATCAGCGCGATGAAGGCGATGAGCATGGCGGCTACGTTGAGCGCCAGGTGCAGGCCGTCGATGGCCCCGTGGGCGGCCGCGTCGATGACGTTCACGCCCGGCCGTTCCACCTTGATGTTAACGTTGCCCGCGGTGGCTGGCTGGCCCGTTTCCGGGATCAGCAGCTTGGCCAGCATGATGGTGGCTGGCGCGGTCATGATGACGGCGGTGAGCAGGTGTTTGGCGTCCACGTGCGCGATCATGACGTAGGCGGCCATCACCGAGCCGGACACGTGGGCCATGCCGCTTACCATGACCGTGAACAGCTCCGATTCGGTCATGCCGGCGAGGAAGGGCCTGATGGTGAGCGGGGCCTCGGTCTGCCCCATGAAGATGCTGGCGGCCACGTTGGTCGATTCGGCGCCGCTGGCCCCCATGACGCGCTGCATCACCACGGCCATGGCGCGCACGAAAAGCTGCATTACGCCGAAATAATAGAGAATTGCGAAAAAGCTGGCGATGAAGATGATGATGGGCAACACCTGGAAGGCGAAGACCACCCCGAATTCCTTCGACGCCGCGCCCAGCTTGTCGCCAAAGACGAAGCGGCTGCCGGCCTCGGAGTAGTGCAGCATGGCGGTCACTCCCTGGCTGGCCTTGTCGAACGCCCAGCCGCAGGGGGTCTTGAGAACCAGGAAAGCAAAAAGAAACTGCAGGCCAAGGCCCCACAGGATCACCGCGGGACGGATGGAACGCTTGTGCTTCGAGAACAAAAAGCAGACCGCGAGGATCGCGGCGATCCCCAGCAGACCGGTGAACCGGGAAGCCATCAGCGTCAGTCTATCAGCCCACTACTTCGAGAATCAGCTCTCGCTCTTCGGGGGCCTGGGCGGAGATGCGGAAGGCATCTTCGATCGACTGCGCGGCCTCTTCGACGTGCTCGTCGGAGGTGTAGTAGAGGCGGCACAGGACGCCGCCGGCCTCGACCTTGTGGCCGACCTTGACTTCGAGGATCACGCCGACCGCGGGATCGATGGCGTCGCCCATGGCGTCGCGGCCGGCGCCGATCATGCTGGAGGCCTGGCCGATGTACTCGGCGTCGATGGCGCTGACGTAGCCCGCGCGCGGCGACAGGATCTCGCGCGCGCCGGTGGCGTTAGGCAGAAGCTCGAAGCGGTCGAGCACTTGCGGGTTGCCGCCCTGCGCCTCGATCACCGCCTTGAACTTGCGGTAGCCGGAGCCGTCGAGCAGCATGGTCTGGGCCAGCTCGCGGGCCTCATCGAGGGTGGCGGTAATCCTGCCGAGGAAGATCATGCGCGCGGCCAGCTCGAGCGAGATGCGGGTGAGGTCGGTGGGGCCGGCGTTCTGCAGCGTCTGCGAAACCTCCATCACCTCGAGAGCGTTGCCGATGGCGTATCCCAGCGGCTGGTTCATGTCGGTGATGAGCGCCTGCACGCGCTTGTCGGCGCGCCGGCCGATGCCCACCATCATCTGGGCCAGGCGCCGCGCGTCCACCTGCCGCTTCATGAACGCGCCGGAGCCCACCTTCACGTCCAGCACCAGGGCATCGATGCCCTCGGCCAGCTTCTTGGACATGATGGAGGACGCGATCAGCGGGATGGACTCCACCGTGGCGGTGGCGTCGCGCAGAGAATACAGCTTGCCGTCGGCGGGAGCGAGTTGCGGCGTCTGACTCCCGAAAGCGATCCTATGCACGGCCAGCAGATCGCGGAACTCGTCCACGCTCAGGTCCGTGCGGAAACCGGGGATCGCTTCCAGCTTGTCCAGCGTGCCGCCGGTGTGTCCCAGAGCGCGCCCGGTGAGCATGGGAACCACCACGCCCGCGGCCGCCGCCAGCGGCCCGGCGATCAGACTGGTTTTGTCGCCGACGCCGCCGGTGGAGTGCTTGTCCACCTTCAGGCCCGGAATCGCGCTGAGGTCCAGGATCTCGCCGGACCGCACCATGCAATCGGTCAGGCCGCTCACCTCGCGGTCGGACATCCCCGAAAAAAACACGGACATCAGAAACGCGGACATCTGGTAATCCGGGATTTCGCCTCGCGTATAGCCTTCCACGAAATACGCGATCTCTTCCTGGCTCAGTTCTTCGCCGTCCCGTTTCCGGTGAATGAGGTCTACGATGCGCATTTTAAGTTCTCAGCGTAGCACCATATGTACTTGAAAGTAAACCCGCTTATTCGCGGCGGTGCTTTTGGGGAGCAAAAGCGGACACCATTGGCACACCGCCGCCGCCCGGTCGGAGCACCAGGCTTCTACCGGACATCTTAGCAGGCCTGATCGTTGGCTCGTAACCACAGGCCAGCGATCTGCGCCGTTGCGGCGCACTGAGAAACGCGGCCTGCTGCGCTGGCGCAGGAGCGCGGAAGTGGCTGGTCGCGCCGTTGATCGACCCGATGACGGCTTTATGGTACGAATAGCCGCCCGTCGCCGGGATACGTTACCGTGCTTCCTGCCACGGTGGCGAAGGGCGTCATCTTGTGCGGCGCGGTGCGCGTTCGGCTCTGGATGTCCTCCACGCGGATGCCCCGGGCGGTGAGCGCGTCGGCCACCAGGGAGCGATGGCAGCGCCAAGGCACGGCTTCGGCGCACATGACGGCGGTGCGCTGGTGAGCTGCGAGATCGATCAGTTCCGCGAGACTGGCGGCGAACTCGGGTGTCTGCATGTAGTCGGCGAAGCCGCGGAATGACGCGTTCCTCCACGCGGTGTTGATGGAATCGCGGCGGGCGTGACGCAGGCCGCCCAGCCCGGCCAGGTGCACGTATTCGATGCCGGCCGCAGGCAGCGTGCGGGCGAGTTGGTCACGGTTGAACTGCGGGTTGTGGCGCGATCTCGGGATGGTGCGGATGTCCGCCAGCAGGCCGACGCCGTGGGCCTGGAGCATGCCGATGAATTCCTCGATGAGGTGCGTCGAATGGCCGATGGTGAAGATGGTCCGCGCGTCGTCAGGCATGCTTCTGGAATGAGCATAGCGCCGGGGATGAGGTCCGGACGTTTACGACGTCGGGGCGCATAGCAAGTGGCCATTGCGGTTGGGAGAGCGGCCGAGTGTATACTGACACGAACCCGGGCGCAATGCCGCCGCATCAAACTTACCAGTCCATGATCGGCGCAATCGTAACCCATTACCGTATCGTCTCCAAGCTGGGCGAAGGCGGAATGGGCGTGGTGTATGAAGCCGAGGACCTCACTCTGGGCCGCCGCGTGGCGCTCAAGTTCTGTTCCAGCCGCCACGACGATGCCAAACTTCGCGCCAGCCTGCTCAAGGAAGCACGGGCCGCTTCCTCGCTCTCGCACCCGAGCATCGCGCACATCTACGAGTTCGTCGAGAACCCCGGCGGCGACCCGTTCATCTCCATGGAACTGGTGTCCGGCGCCAACCTCGGCCACATCCTCGCCGAGCGGCGCCTGAGTGTCGAGGAGACGCTGAAAGTGGCCACCGGGGTGGGGGCGGCCCTGGCCGAAGCGCACCGCCGCGGCATCATCCACCGCGACATCAAGCCCGGCAATATCCAGATCACGTCGGCGGGCGAGGTGAAGGTGCTCGACTTCGGCATCGCGCGGCCGGACGCCCTACGCGCGGCGGGCGAGGCCACCGCCACCCGGACGCTCGAAGGCTTCTCCGGAACGCCGCTCTACATGTCGCCCGAACAGGTGTCCGGCGAACCGCTGGATGCGCGCTCGGACCTGTTCTCACTCGGCGTGGTGCTCTATGAATGCCTGACTGGCAAGTCGCCGTTCGCCTCGAACAGCCTCCCGTCGATTCTGGCGCGATTGTTGACGTTGGAGCCGCCGCAGCCTTCGCGGCTGAATCCGCAGTCGCCGGCCCCGCTCGACCGCATCGTACTCAAGCTGATGGCAAAAGACCGGCGGGAACGCTACGCATCAGCCGATGAACTGTTGACCGACCTGCGGGCTCCCGGACGCCTTCACTCCCGGCGGCGTGTTGTGGCCGCGCTGGCCGGAGGCGTGGTCTGCGCCGGAGGCGGTACTCTCGCGTGGTGGTGGAATGCGAAGCGCCATCACGACCCGGCGGCGGCCGCGCTTCCGTGGTATCGCGACGGCCTCGCCGCGCTGCACTACGGCAGTTATCACCGGGCGAGCAAGGCTCTGGCCCGCGCGGTGGAGATTGACCCTTCCTACGCCATGGCGCACGCCTACCTGGCCGAAGCCTGGTACGAGCTCGACTACCTGGAACGCGCCAAGGACGAATTGCTCAAGACGATGGAGGCGCGCAACTCGCTGCCGGCGGTGGAGAGCCTCCATCTCGACGCGATCCATCAGACCATAACCGGCGAGTTCAAGGCTGCGGCTGAGAAATACCGGGAGATCTCCGCGATGGTGGCGGCGGACGAGCGCGGCGGCGCGCTGCTCGACCTGGGCCGCGCCGAGGAACGCAACCAGGATACGAAGAAGGCCATGGCGACGTATTCCGAAGCGATTCGGCTGGACGTGCAGAGCGCCGCCGCCTGGCTGCGCCTGGGAACGCTGCAGGCCCGGACCGGCGCGCGGGAGGATGCCGACCGTTCGCTCGACCGCGCGGAGAACCTGTTCCAGGCGGCTTCCAATGAAGAAGGCGTGACCGAGTGCCTCTACGTTCGTGCCCGCTTTGCCCGCACTCCCGCCCAGGCTCGCGACCTGATCGACAAGGCGCTGTCGGCGGCGCGCGTCACCGGCAACGACCAGCAACAGATCAAGCTCCTGCTGCTGTCGAGTAACCGCTATCTCGACGCCGGCCAGACCGCGGAAGCTCTTGACGACGCCAACCGCGCCATCGCCATCGCGCGCGCCGACGGTATCGAGAATCTGGTCTCGCGGGGGCTGATCGACATGGGCAACGCGCTGTTCGTCAAGGGCCGCACCGCCGAGGCCTTGCGCACCGTGCAGGAAGCGCTGGACATCGCCCGGCGCAACCGCGAGAAGCGCTCGGAAGCGCGCGCGCTGGTGACCCTCGGCAGCATCCGCATCCAGACGGGGGACGCGGCCGAGGGCTGGCAGGACGTGCAGGCCGCGCTGGCCTACTACCGCCAGGGCAGTTTTCGCGATGAGGCCGCGCTCGCCCTCATTCTGCTGGGCCGTGCGGCGCGCGACAAGGGCGATTACGATGGCGCGCGCCGCGCTTTTGAGGAGAGCCTGACCACGCTGAAGCCGGGCGATCCGTCGCTCCCGCTGGCGCTGGCGCAGGAAGGGCTGGCCTCGCTCGAAGAGCTGCAGGACCGCTGGCCGCAGGCGCTGCGCATGTTCGACCAGACGCGGCGCGCCTTCGAGGCCATCGGCAATTCGTCCGGCGTGGCCACCAATGAACTCAATGTGGCCCTGATGTACGCCCTGCTCGGCCACAAAGGCGCGGGCACGGGGGTCTCGCCGCAGGCCGAGGGATCGAATCCTCTCAACGCCCTGCAAATCATCTTGCTGCGGGAACGTTTCGGCGAGGCCCGCGCGAAGGCCGAGGCGGTGCTGCGGAGCGCCGATGCCAGCGATCTGGAAACGCGCTGCGGCGCCACCTTGGTACTGGGCCTCGCGCTGGCCCGTTCCGGCTCCGGGGCACGAGGCCTGGAGGCGTGCCACAAGGCGTTCGAGCTGGCCCAAGCCACCGCCAGGCCAGCGACGGAAGCGGACGCACTGCTGGCCTCGGCGGAAGCGGCGCTGGCCGCCGGCGACCGCGCGGAGGCAGCCGGATACGCGGGGCGCGCGCGAGCTCTTCTCGAAAAGGCCGGGAAGCCGGAGTCGCTCTGGCGCGCGTGCGTGTTGCTGCTGCGATCCGGCGCGTCGGACCGCGCCGTCGCCGCCCAGGCCGCCGCCGCGCTGGGCGAACTGAAGGCCTCGTGGCCCGCGGAGGATTTTCAGTCGTACCTGGACCGCCCGATTATCCGGCGCTGGCATGCCGAACTGCTGCGCGTCAACCCGGCAGCGCCTACAATCAACTGATGGAAGGAACAAGCTTCGAATGATACGACTCACACTCGCAACTGCACTCGCCATCGCGGTTCTGCTGTTGTGCGGCAGCCCATCGCAGATACAGGCCTTTACCGCCGACACCCCGATCGTGGTCGGTGACGGGGGCTCCCTCCTGCTTCGCCTTGACGGACTCGATGCAGGCAAGACCTGGACGTTCAGCCGGGCCGAAGTGCGGCACCGCAATGCCAGGGGCGTGCTGACCGGCTTGCAGATCAGGGAAGCGGGCGCCGACCGCTGTGCGGGCGACCCGAAATGCGGCGTCGACCCGACCAAGCCCTGGACGATCCAGGTGACCTACGGCGGCGGATGGGTGACCATCTCATCGGTCTCCGCCAGCAAGGGCGTGCATCTCACGCATCACCGGCTCCCCTTCGACCAGTTCAAGCGCACCGCGAATGCCGACGAGCGCGAGTTCGGCCACGGCGACGGCCGCCGGATCAGCAGCGTCAAGGTGAATGGCGGCGACAGCCTGTGCTCGGGCAAGGGCTGCCAAATCACCGTGCTGTTCCGGCCTCAGTAGGGCCGGGCGGCGGGGCGGGCCGGCGCGCATTTTCCTCCGGTGAGGATGGCGCCGGGTCAGGAAGTGCGAGCTTTGCAGGCCCGCTGTGGACCGTATACTGGAGAGCAGGCGGTGACGATGGCCACGGCAAAAGAGGAAGTGCGACGTCTGCTTGAATCGCTCCCTGACGACGCGAGCCTTGAGGATGTTCAGTACTCCATCTACGTTCGCGAGCGCATTGAGCGAGGCCGGCGGGAAGGGGACGACGGCAAGCTGATTGAGCAGGACGAAGTGGAGAGCCGGATGTGCCGGTGGGTATTCATGGAACTCTCTCGTGTTTGAATTCACAGGCCCAGAGAGTTTCGGTATCTGGGACACTCGCCAGTATCTTGAACACCTCCTTGTCGAACAGGGCGATAGTCATGTAGCTCCCTTCGCCCTTGTTTTTTTTCATATTGACTGCATTCGAATAGTGTGACTCGACAAAGTCCACGAGGTTCGGCCCAAAAGGCAAGCACACATCGAGTGCAGTTGCGTTCACCTTGTACCTGACGAGCAACCCCTTTTGTTTGCCGACGGCAAGGAAATGATATGGTCCCACGTTCAAGGTCTTGACCGGATAGAGTGGTCGGTCGTGCCATTTCGTTGGATTGTCATGAACCGGTTGAACCGATATCTCGTACGAGCCACCTCTCTCGACAATATGGAAGATGTTGCCGATGCCATATCCGTGCTCGCGGGTTTGGTCAGGGCGTGCCGCAACCTCCTTCCAGTTACCTGCGAGGCGAGTGTCTGTTCCAGCTTTGTCCCAGTACGCGCCGAAGTCCTCAACAGTAAGACAAGCGGCAAGCGGAAGCAGTGGGATCAGAAGCAGCAATGATCGTTTCATATTGGTCCTTTCCGTCCGGCCCGGACGGCCACTTCTTCGAGTTCCCAAGAGTACACTTCGCCAATCGGCAGGCTTGGACCTGAACGTTAGCTCCATCTGGCAAGGCAGCGCCTCTCTCACGGCACGCAGGCGCGTTATGCCGTCGACCGGACCGCCAACCCGCGCCACTGTTATCCTGAGTGAAAGCGCATGACTCATCCAGACGGGCCCGCGTCTTTCCATGAAGTGGTGGAGGCGGAAGGGCACCTTATCGACTCCCACATCATGGAGCAGATCTTCGACACGGTGGTCGAGTACGACGGCCGTTTCGAGGTGGAGCAGTTCAGCATCGGGCGCACCAACAGCGAGCCTTCGCGACTGCGCCTGCGGGTGGAGACGCCCGGCGCCGAGCAGATGGGCATTCTGCTGGCGCAACTGGTGGGCCTCGGCTGCTCGCCGGCGGACTCCGGCGACGCCGAGCTGCGCCCAGTGGAGCGCGACCGCTGCGCCCCGGAAGACTTCTACTCCACTACCAACCACCGCACGCTGGTCCGCGTGGAAGGGAAATGGGTGGAGGCGGGCAGCCAGCGCATGGACGCCATGATCGTGGTCCGGGACGGGGCGGCTTCCTGCCGGCGGCTGCGCGATCTGCGCGCGGGGGACCGCGTGGTGGTGGGCATGCGAGGGATCCGCGTGGTGCCCGAGTCGAAGGAGCGCGACCGGCTGGCCTTCGCTTTCATGAGCAACGGCATCTCCTCGGAGCGCCAGGTGGAGACGGCGGTGCGGCAGACCGCGGCGCTGGTGCGGCAAACGCGCGAGGCCGGGCTGAAGGTGGTGGTGGTGGCCGGTCCGATCGCCGTCCATACGGGGGGAGTGGAGCCGCTTTCGGCGCTCATCAGCGGGGGCTGGGTACAGGCTTTGCTGAGCGGCAACGCGCTGGGCGTGCACGATATCGAAGTGGCACTGCTGGGCACGTCGCTGGGCGTGCGCCAGACCGACGGCCGCCAGGAAGAGCACGGGCACCGCAATCACATGCGGGCAATCAACGCCATTAACCATGCCGGCAGCATTCGCGGCGCGGTGGAAGCGGGCCGGCTCAGCAAAGGAATCATGTACGAGTGCGTGCGCGCGGGCGTGCCTTTCGTGCTGGCCGGCAGCCTGAGGGACGACGGTCCGCTGCCGGACACCATCACCGACATGAACCAGGCGCAGGACGCGTATGCCGACCAGTTGCGCGGCGCCGGCGTGGTGCTGTGCCTGGGGTCCATGCTGCACTCGATCGCGGTGGGCAACATGCTGCCGAGCTGGGTGAAGATCGTGTGTGTGGACATCAACCCGGCGGTGGCGACCAAGGTGAGCGATCGCGGCACCGGCCAGGCGGTGGGCGTGGTAACGGACGTCGGGCTTTTTCTCGATCTGCTGGCGAAGGAGCTGGTATGAGGGGCGGCCTCGACCCGGGCGAAGCCGAGTGCGGACCTTATCCGCGGATAGGGAGACCATTGCGCCTTCGCCCGGGTCAAGGCCGCCGCAGGCTGCGAGCCCAATGGCACTTAACTTTCCCATCGCTGAGCACCTGCACAGAGTTGTGGGGCAGGATTGTATCCTGCGCGCGGGTTTGTAACCCGCGCACGGCGCCGATTGGAAATCGGCGCGCAGGTTGTAAACCTGCCCCACATCCCGAACCCAAACCCTTCCGCGTCTCCGCTGAAAAGTTAAGTGGCATTGGGCTGCGAGCCTGCACCACATGAAGAAACAGTACACCGACGAGCACGCCGCGGCGGGCGTTCACGCGCCGCTGCCGGAGATCGAAACGTGGCCCAACCAGTATCCGGGCTATGAGATCGAGATCGACATGCCGGAGTTCACTTCGGTATGCCCGCGCACCGGCCTGCCGGACGCCGGCCGCATCATTCTCCGCTACATCCCGGACGAGAAATGTTTGGAACTGAAGTCGCTCAAGATGTACACGGTGGCTTATCGCAACCTGGGCATTTTCCAGGAAAACGTGGTGAACCGTTTTCTGGAGGATGTGGTGAAGGCGTGCCATCCGGTGTGGGCCGCGGTGACCGGCGAATTCACGCCGCGCGGCGGCATTTCCACGCGCATCACCGCGAGCTGGACTCGCGAGGAAACCGGCGGGGCGAAAAGACGCAATGGCCGACGAAAGCGCTGACGAGCTGAGCACTATCATCCGCGAGATTCAGGATCGCGTGCGCGCGCGCCATCCCAACGGCGCTGGCGGGGAGGGCGAGATTCCGCTGGCGGACCTGATGCCGCTGCTGCACGCGCGCGACGCCGCCGAAGCCAAGGTGGCCAGCATCGGCAGCGTCAATCCCCGGCCGCCGGGGCTGAAGAATTCCGTCGCCCAGTATCTCAAGCGGCTGGTGGCGCGCGCGCTCGACTGGCACGTGCGAGAGCAGGTGGAGTTCAACCGCGCCGTCATCGCCTGCGTGCAGGCCACGCTGGAGGCGCTCACGGCGCAGAATCGCGCGATCTCGCTGGCGGTCACGGAGCAGAATCGTGCGCTGTCGCTGGCGGTCACCGAGCAGAATCGCGCGCTGTCGCTGGCGGTCACGGAGCAGAATCGCGCGCTCGCGCAGGCTGCATGCGAGCAGAACCGCGCTCTGGAACAGGCCGTGGCGCAGTTCTCGGAACAGGACAACCGCTTGCAGGAGCTGATCAACACGCTGGGAGATGAGAATCTTCGCCGCTCTTCCGAGATCACGGCACTGGCGGAGGAGACCGCCAGCCTGCAGGAGCTCCGCGGCACGGCGGTCCGGCTGGAAGACGAGGCCCGGCAGTTGCGCGACATCCGCGCGCACTGGGCGCACTGGCGGCAGGAGTGGGAAGCGAAGCTGTCGCATAACGAGATCGTGTTCCTGCGGAATCTCGCCGAATCGCACTCCGCTTTTCAGCACCGCGTGACCGTGCTCGAAGAGGCCTATCGCGATCTGGTGAAGACACAGCACGCGGATTTCGGCAAAGCGTTGTCCGTTACCACGCTCGATATTCAGAAGCGGCTCTGGGACGACCTGCTGAAGATGCGCGCCGAGTACGACGCGGTCATCCATCGCGAGCTGCGGACGCTTCGCCAGCGCGTGCTTCCCGCCGCGGCGAGTCCCGCGCCGGCCCAGCAGGAGGCGCCGTTCGCTCCCGCAATCGACTGGCTGGCGTTCTCCGAGCGTTTCCGGGGAAGCGAGGAACACGTCCGCGCCAAACAGCGTATGTACGCCGAACGCTTTGCCGGCTGCCGCAACGTGCTCGATCTGGGGTGCGGGCGGGGCGAGTTGCTGGAGGTCCTGAAGGACGCGGACATTCCGGCCCGCGGCATCGACGCCAACCCCGAATGCATCGCGCTGTGCACGGGCAAAGGGCTTCACGCCGAGGCGGGCGACCTGTTCGCGTTTCTCGGCGGCGCCGGCGAGCCGTTCGACGGCATCGTCTCCGCGCAGGTGGTGGAGCACCTGCCGCCGCTGCGATTGCCCGAGCTGGTGCGGCTGGCCAGCGAGCGGCTGAGCCCCGGCGGTCTGCTGGCCCTGGAGACTCCGAACCCCGAATGCCTGGCCATCCTGGCGACGCATTTCTGGCTCGATCCCACGCACACCCGCCCGGTCCCGGCGGCCCTGCTTTCGTTCTGGATGGAAGAGGCCGGGTTTGGCGGGATTGAGATCGTGCCGCTGAATCCCGCGTCTCAGAGCATGCCCGCGCTGAACAGCCTGCCGGACGAGGTTCGCGCCGCGCTGTTCGGGGGGATGGACTACGCCATCTTCGGGCGGAAGCTGTGATCGATGTCGTGACCCTGTGGCACAATCCGGGAACCGACCTCCGCATGGCGTTGCGGCAGGCATGGCGGCGGCCGGCCTTTTCGCTCACCTGCGTTGCCGTTCTCGCGCTGGGACTGGGTGCTGGCACGGCGGTGTTTTCGGCGCTGTATGCAGCGGTCCTGAGGCCGCTTCCGTATGCGGATCCCGGCCGGCTGGTGGCCGTGCACAACCGTTTCCCCGGATTGCACCTGCAGCGTCTGGGCGCCTCGTCGCTCGATTACCTCGACCTGCGCCAGCACCGCGAACTGTTCGCCGATGCAGGAGCGTTCTACTATCTCGACCTGAACCGCAGCGGTATCGAGCGGCCCGAGAAAGTGAATGCCGTTGCGGTCACCGCCAGTCTTTTCCGCACGCTGGGCGTGCAGCCGATCATGGGCCGCAACTTCACCGCCGAGGAGGAACAATACCACGGTCCGCATGCGGTCATCCTGAGCGAGGCGTACTGGCGCGGCGCGTTCGGCGGCGATCCGCGCATTCTCCGGCGCAGCCTGCAATTGGACGGCGAGTTATACCCGGTTGTCGGCGTGATGCCCGCGACATTCGTCTTTCCCAACGAGGTGACCCAGATGTGGACGCCGGTGACGTTCCCGCCGCGCGCCCTGACGCCGGCCGCACGCCAGGCGCACTACTTGCACATGTTCGGGCGCCTCGCCGCAGGGCTGGATTTCGAGCGGGCCGCCGTGCGCATGGAGCAGCTCAGCCAGCGGATGTCGCTGGAGCATCCCGAGGACTATCCGTTCGAGCGTCTGGGGTGGCGGTTCTTTCTGCTGCCCATGGCGCGCGACGACGACGGCTCGGTGCGCGCGTGGCTGTTCATTCTGTTGGCGGCCGTGACATTCCTGCTGGTGATTGTCTGCTCGAACGTGGCCGGGCTGTTGCTGGTGCGCTCCACCGAGCGCAGGTCCGATTTCGCGCTGTGCATGGCGCTGGGAGCGAGCCCGCTGCGTCTGGCCCGTCAGGTGGTCACCGAAGTTCTGCTGCTGGCGCTGGGCGGCGGGCTGGCCGGGATCGTGGTGGCGCGGGCGGGCGCGTGGCTGCTGGCGCGCTACGGCCCGGCGGGGCAGCCCGAACTCGATGTTCCGGTGTTCCTCTTCAGCACGGGCCTCACCGTGGCCACCGGGATCGCCTGTGCGATCTGGCCGGCGTGGGCGGCCATGCAGGGGGGTCAGCCGCGAACCGCGGGGGTCGTCAGACATCCCCTGCGGCATGCGCTCGTGGTGGGCCAGGTGGCGGTGGCCACGACGCTGCTGGTGAGCGGAGGATTGCTGATCCGGAGTCTGCTTCGCCTGCTCGAAACGCCGCCGGGTTTTGACGCACACAACGTCCTCACCATGCAGATCAGCCTGCCGCGGACGCGCTACCGGACGGACGAATCGCGCTTGCAGTTCTATGAGGCCGTCGTGGAGCGCGTCAGCCGGATTCCCGGCGTGACCTCGGCGTCGGCATGCACGCAGCTTCCGTTCGGTTACGGAGACAACGCGAATACGTTCGAAATCGTCGGCCGTCCGAAGCCCCGCGTGGAACCGTACGCCAATCTCAACAACGTGCTGCCGGGCTATCTGCGAACGATGCGCATTCCACTAGTGCGCGGCCGCTGGCTGACGCCGCAGGATCGCGCCGGTTCGCAGCCGGTGGTGCTGATCGACCAAACGCTGGCCACCCGGTATTTCGCCGGCGAGGACCCCGTCGGGCAGCAGATTCGCATGCCCTGGGACAAGCCGTTCACGGTGGTAGGCATTGTGGGCAGCGTCCGAACCGCGGGGCTGGATGTCGACAGCCGGCCCACGCTCTACTTCAGCGCGGGCCAGTATCCCGGCAGCGACATGACGCTGGTGCTGCGCAGCGCACGCCCGGACAGCGCGGTCGCCGACGACGTGCAACGCATCGTGACGCGAATCGACAAGGACGAGCCTATCTACGACGTGTCGCCGCTGGGCGATCGAATCGCCGCTTCCACGAAGACGCGCCGCTTCGTCGTGCTGCTGGTGACGGCGTTTGCGGCCGTCGGCACCATGCTGGCCGCGCTTGGCTTGTACGGCGTGCTTTCTTTCACCGTGGAGTTGCGCCGGCATGAGATCGGCATTCGCGCGGCGCTGGGGGCCGACCGCCGGCGGATTGCGCTGTTCGTCGCGCGGGGTGGGGCGGCGCTGGCGGCGTGCGGACTGCTTGCCGGTTCGGCGGGCGCAATCGCCGTGCACCGGTACCTCGGGAGCCGGCTCTATGGCGTCGGCCTGACGGACGGCGCCACCTGGGCCACGGTGATCGGCATGGTCGCGCTGACCTGCTCGCTGGCATGCGCACTGCCGGCCTGGCGCGCCGCGCGGGTGGATCCCATGGAGTGCCTGCGCGACATTTAATGTCCGAACGCAGGCGAAAACGCCTGCTCCACAGCTCGGGATAGCCGCAACCAATCGGCAGGCGGGTCGGGGACCCCGGCCCAGAGGGCACCCGGGCGTGGGCGCCCGCCACACATCGGAACCCGCCACGCGTTCATTCGCGGCCCCCGTTACTCCAGCACGCGCTCGAACTCGGCAATGATGCGGTATTTCTCTTCGTCGGGATCGAGATCCCACGAGGGATAGTCCGGGTTGAGCGATTCCAGGCGAATGCGCGTGTGCCGCCACTGGCCCTCCGGTCCGGACGCCTTCTCGCTGCGATACCGCTTCACCGTGTAGCGATTCGTGCCGCCGCCGGCGAGGTCCTCCACCAGCACCAGCCGCCCCTGCCGCGAACCCTCCACGCCCGCCCGGAACACCGCCAGGCAGCCATCGGGGATCTGCGGCTCCATGCTGTGGCCCACGATCTGCGCCACGAACAGGTCCGGCGTCAGGCGAAGGTCCCGCGGCGCTTCCTCCCAGCCCTCCTCGGCCACCTCGTCGTTGTCGAGGAACTTCCCGGCGGCCACCCGCAGCGAGTAGCGCGGCAGGTGGGTACGAAACGGCAGCACGCTGGCGGGCACATGCTGGCGATAGAGCCGGGCCACGGCGCGCCGGGGATCGGCGGCCAGCACCTCGCGGCGCTCGGACAGCCGGATGGCGTTGGAGAGCGTGTCCTCCAGCAGGGCCATCAGGGCGGACGCTCCCAGTTCCCGGGCCTTGCGGTCCAGATCGTCCGCCAGCGCCCGCAGGACCTCGGCGTCTTCCTCCCCGGCGATCGCCTCCCAGTCGCGGCGCAGCTTCAGGTGGAGCGAGTCCGCCGCCGGCTGGTGCAGCAGGACGCCGATCGGTTCCGCGCCGCGGTCGGGCAACGCGGCTTCAATCAGCCACCACCCCGCCGCCTGCGTCTCGATCGGCATATCGTCCTTATCGGCAAAGCACCGCCGATTCCGCCCCTTTCTCCCGCCGTTACGGATTATTCGGATAATACTCCCGCCGGGCGTGTACCTTCACCAACGGCAGATCCACGTTCACCTTGATCCGCCGCGCCCCCCGTTTGGGATCCGTGGGCCCCCCGGCGTTGTCCGGAACGTAGCGCAGGATGTACTGCGTGGTCACCTCGCCGGCCACGCTGGCGATGGCCGTGTACAGACCTTTGGAAAGTTCCGACGCGTAGCCCCCCGTCTCCCCCTCGAACACGTAATTGCCGAAGTCCTTCGGCGTCGACAGCCAGCCCGAAATGTCGGAATACACCTTTTGCAGCGGAGAAACCACGCGCCCGCCGGTCTGTTCCGCCAGCTTCACCAGGTTCTGCTCTTCCGGCTGCACGTCGCCGAACGCGGAGGTGCTGACCCCGTATATGGTCACCAGATTCCGCTGCGCGATCTCCAGCGCCTGGTCGAGCGTATGGCTGCTGGCGTTATCGTGCCCGTCGCCGACGATCACCAGGATACGCCGCGGCTCGATCGGCTCGCCCTTCACCAGCTCGTGGCGAGTGCAGGCCATCCACACCGCGTCGTACAGGGAGGAGCCGCCGCTCGGCTTCATATTGCGGATCTTCTCGGTGATCTTCTCGGGGTCGTTGGTGGTGTTCACCAGCAGTTCGGCCTGGGTGGAGTAGGAGAGCAGGTAGCCGCTGAACTTCTTGTCCCCCGGCAGCAGCGTGTACACCAGCTCGATGGCCCCGTCCTGATAGTTCTTCCAGTGGATGGCGGAGGCGCTGCTCAGGTCGATGAGAAAGCCGATCACCACCGGCTGGTTGCGCTCGCGGCTGAAGTATTCGATCTTCTGCTCCTTACCCTCGTCGAGAACATGAAAATCCTTTTTCTCGAGGTCGGAGACGAAGCGGCCTTTGTCGTCGGTGACGGTCACCGGCACGATAACTTCGTTCACCTGGACGCGAATCGGCGGATTCGGGGCGGGCGGGGTTTGCGCCAGCAACGACAAACCCAGGACCGCGCGGGGAAGGAGACGGAGAAGCATGGACTCTTCCCATTATAGGGAGCAAAGGGAGTACAGAGATCACCTCGCTTGTTGGGTCACGGTACTCAGAGGATGGGCTAGGGTTTTCGTCTCGGCGCAAGATGCTATCAAACGCAGAAGGTCGCCAAGCGTGGGATCGTCAACCAGGTATTCCATCGGCCCGCCGTCCTCAGAGAACTCCACAACGTGCTCTCCGCAAGCCCGTCCCTCGCTGTCCGTGAACAGGCCGCGGATCGAAGGATTCGCAGGAAGCCGTTGAAGGTCAACTCTCCCCCCAAGCTTCTTCGAGCGACTCCGCCATCCAGGGTTGTGACCATATGCCCGGAACGTCCAGGCGGTATCCGATTGCAACGTCACCAGCGGACGCGCCGGGCCAGAGCTAAGCACGCACGTCTGCCCAGCTTCTTCCCTTCAACATTGAGCTCAACACGGCCTTTGCGCGCAGTCCGAGGTTCTTTTCCAGCCACTCGCTGTCATTCCTTTCCCAGGCGAGGATCACCTTATCGAGGGCCTCTCGGGGCTCTTCAGGTCGGTAGCAGGTGAAGTAGTTTTTGACTGGCTCAGTCACGCCTGATACATAGGATGTGAGTCCGAGCGACACGGCAATCGAGTGATCGAGGCCCGTTCGGAGAGCCGCGAGATCGGGATTGCGGGTCATGCGGTGAAGCCGCGGGTAGCCAGCGGAACCACTGATCTTAGCGTACACGAAGAGCAGCCACCCCGCGTTAGGGAAATCAACGGACGCCGCGCCGCGCTTCTCCAGCAAGTCGAGCGCCTCCTCCAGATCAGGCATGGACGCCGCGCGGAGTCTCACCAGGGACCTGGCTGCCCGTTCACTCTCAAGACCTTCTGAGTAGACCGCTCCGCAGCTAAAGGCCGCATCGTACGGTCGGGAGGACTGGTAGGTCAGGAACCTTATCAGCTCCGAGGCAGACTGGGGCTGGGCCTCGGGCTGGGCCTGACCATCTCCACTGGCGGATGCCGGCGGACCGAGAAAAACGAACAACAGGACAGCTCCAAGACTCCGCTTCGCCCGTCCGCTGCATGTCATGGGAGTATGTCCCTGATTACTTAACCGCGCGCTTTCTTCACCGCCTCTTCTTCACCGCCTCGGTGAGCGCCGGCACCACCTCGAAAAGATCGCCGGCGATTCCGTAGTCAGCCACCTCGAAGATGGGCGCCTCGGGGTCCTTGTTGATGGCCACGATGGTTTTGGAACCCTTCATGCCCACCAGGTGCTGGATGGCGCCGGAGATGCCCACGGCGATGTACACCTTCGGCGATACCGTTTGTCCGGAGCTGCCCACCTGCCGCTCCATGGGGAGCCAGCCGTTGTCGCAGATAGGCCGCGATGCCGCCAGCTCCGCGCCGAGCGCCCGCGCCAGCTCCTCCACAATGGCGATGTTGTCCTTCTCCCGGATGCCGCGCCCCACTGAGACGATGATCTCGGCCGCGGTCAGATCCACGGCCCGCTCGGCTTCGCGGAACGGCTCGCCCGGCTTTGTGCGAATCATCGACGCGTCGAGCGCGGGCACGAAGCTCCCGATGGCCGCCCCACCGTCTCCGCCCTCGTCCGCCCGGAACGCCCCGGCCTGCATTGAGGCGAACCACGGCGACAGGCCGCGCGGCCGCACGTCGGCGTTCAGTTTGCCCTGGAAGAGCTGGCGCACGAATACCGGCCCCTGGGCGTCCACGCGAAACCCGGTGCAGTCGCTGATGAGCGCCTGCTGGAAGCGCGTGGCCAGCTTCGGCGCGAAGTCGCGAACCTGATAGGTGTGGGGCAGCAGCACGACGGCTGGCCCCTCCTGGCGGATCAGTTGTTCCGCCGCCGCCGTGAACGCGTCGGGCGTATAGCGGTCCAGCAATTCGTGATTCACCGCCCAAACGCGATCGAGGCTGCCACCGAGGCCCGTCTTCGCCAGTCCGCCAGCCAGCGCGTCCACCCCGTGGCCCAGCACTGCGGCGCCGGCCTCGACTCCCATGGCCTCGGCCAGTTGCCGGGCCGCCGCCAGCGTCTCCAGCGACATCCGGTTCCATGCGCCGCCGTTCTGTTCGAGGATAGCCAGAACGCCGCTCATGACACCTGTCATGAAATAACCTCGCCAGTTCCGCACAGACTAAAGCCTGTGCCACCTTTTGCCAGAAGCTTGTCCGAAGACGGTGGCTCAGGCTTTAGCCTGTGGGGCCGGCCAGCCCTTCTTTGGAACGGTTGTTTCACGACATTGCTCATAGCACTCTCGCCTCGAACCGCAGCTTCTCCACCAGCTTCGCCGCCGCCTCGCGGGCGGTGCCATCCAGCATCTCGGTTTGTTTCGTTTTCCGGGGCGGATAGACGCGCTCGATCGCCGCTCGCGGCGCCTCTCCGGCAGCCTCCGGCTTCCACGCGCGGATCTCTTTCGTCTTCGCCCGCTTGATGCCCATGAGCGTGGCATAGCGCAGCTTGTTAATGCCCGATTGAATGGTCAGCAGCGCCGGTAACGGCATCTCCACGTTCTGGAACCAGCCGTCCTCCAGCTCCCGCCGCACGCGAATCCCGCCAGCGGTCTTCTCCACGTGCATCACGATGGTGGCGTGCGGCAGCCCCAGAATCTCCGCCAGCACCACGCCGGTCTGCCCATAGCCGAGGTCGTCGGACTGCAGGCCGGTGACCAGCAGATCGGGCCGCTCGGCGCCGGCCGCCTCCGCCAGCAGCCGCGCCAGAGCCAGCGTGTCGCAGCGCGCGGAGGTCTCCATCTCGATGTGGATGGCGCGGTCGGCGCCCTTGGCCAGCGCCTCGCGGATGGTCTGCGCGGCGCGCGGCGGGCCGGCGCACACCACCACCACTTCGCCGCCGTGTTTCTCCCGGAGTTGCAGAGCTTCCTCGAGAGCGTACGCGTCCGGTTCGTTGATCTCGAACCCGAGCTCGCCCTCGTCGATCCACCGGCCGCTCGCGTCCACCCGCAACTGCGAATCGCGAACGGGAACCTGCTTGATGCAAACGATGATCTTCATACCATCACAAGGGCCACGAATGAACACGAATGCACACGAATAGCGCTTAGCAATTCTTATTCGTGTGGATTCGTGTTCATTCGTGGCCCATGTCTATTCAGCGTACCGCTTGAACACCAGACTCCCATTCGTCCCGCCAAACCCGAACGAATTCGACAGCGCGTATTCGATCTTCGTCGGCCGCGCCCGGTTCGGCACGTAGTCGAGATCGCACTCCGGATCGGGGAACTCGTAGTTGATGGTGGGAGGAGCCACCTGATCGCGCAACGCCAGCACCGTGAGACCCGCTTCCAGACCTCCCGCTCCGCCCAGCAGATGCCCGGTCATCGATTTCGTGGAACTCACCGCCAGCTTGTACGCATGTTCGCCGAAGCAGCGTTTGACGGCTATGGTTTCGATCCGGTCGCCCACTTCGGTGGAGGTGCCGTGGGCGTTGATGTAATCGATCTGCCGCGGCTCGATGCCCGCGTCCTTTACGGCGGCCCGCATCACCCGGAACGCCCCATCGCCGTCCTCGGACGGACTGGTGATATGGTAGGCGTCGCCGCTCATCCCGTATCCGACGATCTCGGCCAGGACGGGCGCGCCGCGCCGCCGGGCGAATTCCAGTTCCTCCAGAATCACGATCCCCGAGCCCTCGCCCACCACGAAGCCATCGCGTTGCGCGTCCCACGGACGGGAGGCGCGCTCGGGCTCGTCGTTGCGCCGCGACAGCGCCCGCATGGCCGCGAACCCGCCTATTCCCAGCGGCGTGATGGTCGCCTCGGTGCCGCCGCAAATCATCGCGTCGGCCTCGCCGCGCTGGATGATCCGGTAGGAATCTCCAATGGCGTGCGCGCTGCTGCTGCAGGCCGTAGCCGTGGCCGAGTTCGGCCCTTTGGCCCCGTGACGAATGGACACGTTCCCCGACGCCAGGTTGGCGATGACGGACGGAATGAAGAACGGGGAGATGCGCCCCGGCCCTTTCTCCAGCAGTATCTTGTGCTCGCGTTCGATGACCTCGAACCCGCCGATGCCGCTGCCAATGTACACGCCCGCGCGCTCGGACCACTCCGGCTCGATCTTCAGCCGGGCGCCCTCCATGGCGAATTCCGCCGCGGCGATCGCGAACTGGATGAAACGCCCTGTTTTCTTCACCTCCTTGCGCTCCATGAAGCGCGTGGGTTCGAAGTCCTGCACCTCGCCCGCGATCCGGCAGGCGAACGCCGCCGGGTCGAATTGCGTGATGGTGTGAATTCCGCTGCGGCCTTCGCGAATGCCCTGCCACGTTGCTTCCGTGCCCACGCCCACGGGGCTCACCAGACCGACACCTGTAACGACGACTCTGCGAGACAAGCGATTCCCCGTGCCGCCTACGACTTCTTCTTCGCGTCGATGTAATCGATGGCGTCTTTCACCGTGGCGATCTTCTCGGCGTCCTCGTCCGGGATATCGATGTCGAACGCCTCCTCGAACGCCATCACCAGTTCGACGATGTCCAGCGAGTCCGCGCCGAGGTCGTCGACAAAGGAAGCGGTGGAGTCGACCTGACTCTCGTCGACCCCTAATTGCTCCACGATGATCTGCTTCACCTTCTGCTCAACTGACATGAATCCTCCCTCTGTCTGGCAAACTCCCGATTCTATCGGTCAGACGATACGATTTCAACTGTTTGCGGATGATACGAATTGTTGACAGCTTCTATACTATCGGCTCAGTTGCTATGTTGTCAGCATCTCCGGTACCTTCGCAACTGTGGGGCAGGCAGTTTCCGGCGTTGGCAGCCCAAGGACACGCCGGGACAGCCGCGTTTTTGCGGTACCCGGCGAGTCCGCGGCTGCCGCCGCATGTCCATTGAGCCCGACGGTTACGCCGGCCCGCCGTTAGAATGAGGTATGCTCCGGCCCCCGCTCCCCCTCTGCTGCGCGTTTCTCGCGGCGGCGGGGCCCGGGTGGAGCGCCGACCAGCCGCCTCCGGGCGAACTCCCTCCGCTGATTAGGCAGCTTACCGGCCAGGCCAGCAGGTTCTGGGGCTCCGCGCCGTACTGGTACTGCCGGGAAACGCTGCGCCAGCGAGGCCCCCACGAACAGAAACAGAGGCATGGCCTTCACTTCAGCGAGCCCTCGAAGCCGAAATCGTCGTCGGAGACCGCCAGCCGTGAAATCGTATCCTGGTATGGCTTCTCCGGCTACACCCCGAACTCCGAGGCGGTCCGCGAAATACGCCAGATCATCACCGTGGACGGGAAACCCGTTTCCGGCGGCCAGTCAGCGGACGACTTTTGCAAGCTGCTGTTGGCCCGCGACGACGACTCCAAACATGCGCTGCTGGAAGAATTCCAGGCCGCCACCCTGGGCGACGCGCCCTCCGATTTCGGCCAACTGGTGCTGCTGTTCACCCGCCGCGCCATCGACCGGTACGCCTTCACGCTCAAAGGCCGCGACCTGATCGGCGCCCAGCGCGTGACCGTGTTCCAGTACTCCCAGCAGACCGGGACACCCGGCCTGCACCTCGACCAGAAGACCCTCCCACTCGCCGGGACCCTCAGCCTGCGGGAGCCCGACGGGGCGCCCGTACGCATTACCGTGGCGGCGACTCGCAAGAACAAGATCGAGATCCGCGACGAAGCTGAAGTGGACTATGAAGAGGTGGCGCACGGGGTGATCCTGCCCGCCTCGCTGGTGCACCGGCGATTCGTGAACGGAGTGATCCACAGCGACGACCGCGCCCAGTACGCGGACTGGAAGCCCGTGCCGGCGTCTACAACGAAGGACGCGAAATGACGGAGCTGGGATGACGCCAGTCGTCTACCTGCACGGATTCGCCAGCGGGCCGGCATCGCGCAAGGCGCGGTACTTTCGCGATCTGCTGGACCGCTACGGCTTCGACGTGGAGATCCCCGATCTGGCCGAGGGCCGCTTCGCGGATCTCACCATCACCGGGCAGCTCGCCGTCGTGTTCCGCGCCTGCCGCGGGAAACCGGCGGTGCTGATCGGTTCCAGCCTCGGCGGATACCTGGCGGCGCTGTACGCCGCCCGCCGCGCGGAGGTGGAAAGAGTGGTGCTGCTGGCCCCCGCGTTCTCGTTCGCCAGGCATTGGGCGGAAACGCTCGGCGAGGAGAAACTCGCCGGCTGGCGCCGGAGCGGCCGGATGCCGGTGTTCCACTATGCCGATAACGCCATGCGCGAGCTCGGCTGGCAATTCATGCGCGACGCCCGGCAGTATGAGGACGCGCCCGGTTTCACCCAGCCCGGACTGATTTTCCACGGATCGGCCGACGACGTCGTTCCGGTGGCCTTCTCCCAGCGGTTCGCCGAAGAGCATGACAACGCGCGTCTGCGCGTGTTCGCCTCCGGCCACGAGCTGACTGACGTGCTGGAGACAATGGGCTCCGAGATCCTGCGGTTCCTGGGGGTGAACTGGATATGAGTGTCGCGAACGCTTTCATCGGCAAGCCCGCCGCGCCGACCGACGCGGAGCTGAGCGCGGAGCTGGCGTCGTCCAAAGCGCTCTGGGATCGGTTGCTGGCCGACCTCGCGCGGGCATGTAACCTGACCGATTGCGAGTGGAACTCGTATTCGCGCAAGGCCGGCTGGTCGCTGCGTGTGAAGCAGGGCAAACGGAACATCGTGTATTTGTCGCCCGGCTGCGGATGTTTCATGGCCTCGTTCGCTCTGGGCGACAAGGCGGTGCAGGCGGCGCGCGCGAGCGGCCTGCCTCGGCCAGCGATCGCCATCATTGACGCTGCCAGGCGGTACGCCGAAGGAACCGCCGTCCGCATCGACGTGAAGACGCCGGGCGACGTCGCCATCGTGACCAGACTGGCCGCCATCAAGCTGAAGCACTGAGTGGCGCCGCGAGCCTGGGACAACCACCGCTCCCGTGTCCGGGCCCCGCGCAGCGCTTCACACACTTCTTGCGATGTCCACCAGATCGCTGAACACCCCGTAGGCCGTCTGTTCCACGCCCGGGGCGATGGACACCGTGCCGATGGTCCCCATCAGGTCGGTGTGAAACAGAATCAGGTTGGAGGTCCCGTGAACCGACGCCAGCAGGTCGGTGTCGTCCAGCACCTCGGCCCGAACCCGCATCCGGATGCCCGCCGTAGTGCGCTTGGCGCGGCTCACCAGACACACCGTCTTGCGTTCCGCAGCCAGTTTGCGCACTCGCTCCGGGGTGAGCCGGCCGATGCCGCGGCGGTCCACCTCGAGCGGGGTCACGCGCGCGTCCATCAGCACGTTGGCGAGGACGGCGGTCTTGGCCGCAGAGTCCCAGCCATCGGTGTCGTAGGTCGCGTCGGCCTCGGCGATGCCGAGCTTGCGCGCATCGGCGACGCCGTCTTCGAACCCCCGTCCCTCGCGCATGGCCTCCACCACCATCTTCGTCGTCGAGTTCAGCACGCCGGTGAATCCCAGCACCTCGACGCCGGGCAGGTTGTTGCGGACCGTATTGAAAACCGGCGCGCCGTCCATCACCGTGGCTTCGAAGCGGAACTCCACGCCGGCGGCGCGCGCCTCGTCGCGCAGCGCGGCGTAGGCATGGGCCAGCGGTCCCTTGTTGGCGGTGATGACGTGACGCCGCCTGCGAAAAGCGGCGCGGATGTGCGAGAGCGCCGGCTCGCCGGTGGCCGGGTTGAGCGTGGTCACTTCCATCACCACGTCGGAGGGGGCGCGATCCAGGAATTCGTCGACGCTCGCCTCCGCCGGGCCGAGTTCGACGCCGGAGCGCAACCCCGCCGGGTTCACCGCGGTCCCGTGGCGCGTGTGAATCCCCACCACGCGAAACGGAAACACCGGTCGTTTCTGGTCCAGCAGGCGCACCAGCGCGCGGCCCACGCCCCCGTAGCCAATCAGCGCCACCCTCAAGCGAATATCGTATCGCGACCGGGCAGCAGGCCTCGCCCCCGGCCCTGTCCTCGCAGCCCGGAGCGGCGGCGTGGCCGTCCGCGTCCGCCTGAATCCTTTCCCCGCCTTCCCGCATCTATTACCTTGACGTCAAGGTAACCAGCATGACCACCACAAACACCTCCCGCGGAATCCTCAACGTGATTCCCGCCGTAGAAACTCTGGAGGGCGCGGGCGTCCGTATCCACCGCGCCTTCCCCACGCGCAACTTCGATTACCTCGATCCCTTCCTGCTGCTCGACGAAATGGGCCCGCTCGAGCTGAAGGCCGGGCAGTCCACCGGCTTTCCGGATCACCCGCACCGCGGCTTCGAGACCGTCACCTACCTGCTCGACGGCCAGATGGAGCACCGCGATTCCTTTGGCCACCACGGCCGCCTGAACCCGGGCGACGTCCAGTGGATGACCGCCGGCTCCGGCCTGGTGCACTCGGAAATGCCCGGCGCGGATCTGGTGAAAAACGGCGGCCTTCTGCACGGCTTCCAGCTCTGGGTGAATCTGCCAAGGCGCGACAAGATGGCGCCGCCGCGCTATCAGGAGTTGAAGGCCGGCGACATCCCCTCCGCCGCCACGCCGGACGGCTCGGTTCGCGTGAAGGTGATAGCCGGCGAGTCGCTGGGCCGGCGCGCGGCCATCGGGACGCACACGCCCATCCTCTACCTGCACTTCACGCTGCAGCCCGGCGCCACGCACGTGCAGGAGGTGCCGCGCACCTGGAACGCTTTCGCCTACCGGATCGACCGCAGCGAGCTGACCATCTTCGCGAAGAACGGCGACACCGTGGAACTCAGCAACCCCGGCGACGCGCCGGTCGAACTGCTGCTGATCGCGGGCGAACCCATCGGCGAGACGGTGGCCCGCTACGGCCCCTTCGTCATGAACAGCAAAGAGGAGCTCGCCCAGGCGTTCGAAGACTACCGCGCCGGCCGCATGGGCGCCATCTGAGCCATCGCCCGCTCGTAACCGAGCCGAGACGGTAATGGAGCGGGCCCCGCCAAAATCAGGAACTCCCTGCGCCTTCGTTCGTATAACGACATAGGGAGTTCCTCATGAACCTCGCGTCCGACGTCCGCTTCGCTCTGCGCAATCTGTTGAAGGCCCCTGTGTTCAGCGTAGTGGCCGTGCTATCGCTGGCCCTCGGCATTGGCGCCAACACCGCCATCTTCACGCTCATCGACCAGCTCATGCTGCGCCTGCTGCCCGTGAAGAACCCCACCGAACTCGTCCTGCTCGACAGCAAAGGCAATCACATGGGGAACAACCGAGGCTGGAACAGCTTCTCCTACCCGATGTATCAGGACTTCCTTGCCCGCAACCAGGCCTTCAGCGGCATCCTGTGCCGCGTGGCTACGCCGGCCAGCATGAGTTTCAACGGACAGACCGAGCGCGCGGCGGGCGAGCTCGTTTCGGGCAGCTACTTCGGCGTGCTCGGCGTCCCCGCGGCCATCGGCCGCACCATCGCGCCCGATGACGATAACGGGGTTCTCGGCCATCCCGTCGTCGTGCTGAGCTACCGCTACTGGCAGAGTCGTTTCGCCGGCGACCCCGCCATCCTGAACAAGACCATGGTGCTCAACGGGCACAACTTCACCGTGATCGGTGTGGCCACGCGCACTTTCGACGGCATCGAGCCCGGCTCCGTCACCCAGGTTTTTGTGCCCGTCACCATGAAGGCCTGGATTATGCCCGATGTCCCGGGCCTCGAAGAACTGACCGACCGCCGGGCCGCGTGGATTCAGATCGTCGCCCGCCTGAAACCGGGGATGACCGCCGCGCAGGGCGAGGTTTCGATGCAGATCCTGTTCCACCAGATCATCGAGCAGGAAGCGAAGGACCCGATGATCGCAAACGCGTCCGAGTACGACCGCAAGCAGTTCCTGAAATCGACCATCGATCTGCTGCCCGCCGCCACCGGCCGCTCCTTCCTGCGCTATCAGATGTCCCGCCCGCTCGAGGTGTTAACGGCCATCGTCGCGCTGGTGCTGTTGATCGCCTGCGGCAACGTGGCGAATCTTCTGCTGGTGCGCGCCGCCGGGCGTCAGAAAGAGATCGCCGTGCGCCTCGCTCTGGGCGCGGGCCGAGGGCAGATCATGCGCCAATTGCTCGTGGAGAGCGTAATGCTCTCGCTGACCGGTGGAGCGGCAGGTGTCGCCATCGCGTGGGGCGGTGCGACCACTCTGCTCGGCTTCCTGCCGCAGGGCAGCATCCCGCTGGGCCTCTCTGCCGCGCCCGATAGGCGCATCCTCCTGTTCAATTTTGCCGTGGCGCTGCTCACCGGATTGCTCTTCGGCCTGGTTCCCGCGCTGCAGGCCTCCCGGCCCGATGTCGCGCCCACGCTCAAAGACCAGGCTGGCTCCATCGCCGGCGCCGGGCACGCGCGCCTGCGCAAATCGCTCGTCGTCGCTCAGGTCACGCTCTCGCTTCTGCTCCTGATCGGTGCAGGTCTGTTCATTCGCAGCCTGCGCCATCTGCGCGACACGGGCCCTGGTTTTGCCGCAAGCAACCTCATCTCCTTCACGGTCGATCCGTCGCTCAACGCCTACAGCGGCCCTCGTTCGCTCGGCTTCTTCCGCGATCTGAACCGCAACCTCAGCGCGACACCCGGTGTGCAGTCGGCATCGCTCGCCATGCAGGCCATTCTCGAGGGCGACGAATGGGACAGCACCGTCAATGCGGAGGGCTACACGTCGAAACCGGGCGAGGACATGAACCCACAGTTCAACGCCGTCAGCCCCGGGTACTTCGCAACGCTGGGCGTGCCGCTCCTTGAAGGGCGCGATTTCGACACGCGCGATACCATTACCATCCCGCACAAAGGCATCCCGTTTCCCATTCCCAACGTGATCATCATCAACCAGACGATGGCCCGCTACTACTTTGGCAATCACCGCGCCATTGGCCGTCACATCGGATTCGGCAACGAACCGGGCGCCGTGGCGGACATGGAAATCATCGGCGTCGTGAAGGACTACAAATACATGGGCATCCGTGGCGACGTTACCCGCCAGGCGCTTATTCCTTATCTCGGTCTCCCCATCGCTACGAACATGACTTCTTACGTGCGCACGTCGATGCCGCCCGAGCAGGCGTTCAACATGATCCGCCGCACCGTCGCGAATCTCGACCGCAACCTGCCCGTTTACCACATGCGCACTCTCGAAAGCACTATCGACGAATCGTTATTGAACGAGCGCCTGGTGGCCAGCCTGTCGGCCATCTTCGGCGGGCTCGCCACGCTGCTCGCGGTGATCGGGCTCTACGGCGTAATGGCTTACACTGTGGAGCAACGCACGCGCGAGATCGGGATTCGCGTGGCTCTCGGTGCGCAACGCGGCAACGTGGTCTGGCTGGTGATGAAGGAGGTGGTAATGATGGTGGGCATCGGCTTCGCCATCGGCCTTCCCGCGGCCTGGTTCTCGGCGAAGCTGGTGGCCAGCCTGCTCTACGGGATCCAGCCGGGCGACCCCGTTTCCATCGCCGCCGCGATGGCCGTGCTCGCGGGCATCGCCCTGCTGGCCGGCTACATCCCGGCCGCGCGCGCCTCGCGAGTCGACCCGCTGCGCGCTCTGCGCTACGAATAGCTACTTCGACACGCGCCTCAGCCGCAGGGCTTTTCCGTTACGAAAACCCGGCGCGCGCCGGACGATCTCGCGTCCATTACTCCGGAATGTCGTCTTTTCGATTTGCCCGGTCTCCGTATCTACCCATTCCCCGGAATAAGTGCCCAATGGCAGATCCAGAGTGACGTCCATCGGGCCATTTCCATCGAAATACATGGCATATTCCTGCCCGGGATTCGCGAGGACCCGCGCGTAGGCCCCGCCCGCGTGCTTCACCGTGTGCGCGTCCGGCGCGAGATCCACCAGCGTCAGTTTCCCCAGAAACTCTGCGAGCACTCGAAGTTGCCGTCGTAGCGCCGGGCTTCCGCCGCCGGGGCCGTTGGGCTCGGTGTCCGTCCCGTCCTCGCGCCCCGTCGTGAAGGAGTAATCCAGGTTGTCGAACGTGCTGCCGCCCGACAGCATAAAATTCCACGCCTGGTGCCGGTACACGCCGTCGTCATGGCCGAGAAACCCCGTCTCGTCATACGCGATCGCTTTGCCCAGACCGTAATTCATCGTCGCCGCCTCCGGGTAGGCGTAGTGGAAGTTCACGATGCCGACTCCCGGCGCCAGCTCGCGCACCGAAGAACGGAAATTGCAGTAATTCTGCGCGATGAGGTGCTTGTTCGGAAGCGTGTTCTCCTCGCTGGCGATCCATCCCGCCGCGCGCGCCTGCCACGCCGTCGAAAGTGTGTCCGCCAAATCGATCGAATTCGGATACGAATCGCGCGCGGGCGTCTGCAAATATGGATTAATCACATCGGCCAGCACGGGCCGGTCGGACCACGGCTCGTTCTGGATTTCGAAGAATACGTTGTCGAACCCGTTCGCCTCGCGCACCAGCTTCCGGGCGTACCGCTCCTGATGCTCCAGGATGTTCCCGTTTCCGAGCGTGTGCAGCCTCTTCCACTCGATGGCGTCCGTCGCGTTGACGTTGTTGGCCAGGTTCATCGGGCTGAGCTTCCACTGCATCTCGTCGTAATGGGACGAGAACAATGTCACCTCCACCACGATCCCGCGCCGTTCCGCCTCCGCCAGGAAACCGCGAAACCGCGCGAAGTACTCCGGGTTCCACCGCGCCAGATCGAACTTGTTGCCTCCGCCCGCGTATCCTGGCGTCTCGCTGCGCGCCCACGGCGCGATAAACCGTCCCGGCGCGGGCGCCAGATCGTTGCGCAGGATACCGAACGACTTCGCCGGCATCTCCACATAGCTTCCGCCGAACAGCCGCGTGTAGTTCAGACCATCGGCCTCGATGGTCGCCAGATAGCGCCGGTAGTCGAAGTCCGCGTTCAGCACGGCCCCGTAATGTTCGCCGCTGCCGATCAGCGCGACGGCCTTGCCGCGGAACAGGAAGTAGTGCGGGTTCTTCGGGTGCAGTCGAACAGGCTCCGCGTTCGCCGAGAGCGTCAGCGCCAGCAGCGCCGCAGCCCGCGCCATCCATGTGGTCATGGTTCGATCTTGGTTCTTCTTTTTACGTCGAGACTCGACGCCGCAGGCCCCGGACATTCAAGTGGGTACGCCGAACTTCGGCAGCACCCAGCGCATCAGCACGATGTACGCCGCAAGCATCCCGAGTGGAACCACCCATTCCGGCATTTACGATTTCTCTGCGAGTTGCCCCGCGCGCACCACGGTTTCGATCTCCGGCGTGTGCAGCAGCGTGTTGTGGATCAGGCACGTCTTCACCGCCCGCTGCACGCCTGCTTCGTGTTTCGCATCGAGGCCGGGTACGCTAACCTGAATGCGAAACGAGCCCAGCCGCGCCGGCTGCATCGCCTTCTCCGCCGTGACCCTGACCTCGAGGCCATCCGTCGGCAGCGATCGGGCGGCCAGATACTGCGCCGCGTAGAAACCGGCGCACGTCCCCAGCGCGGAGAGCAGGAGCTCCGGCGGGGTCATCCCGCTGTCGGACCCGCCGTTTTCAGGCGGCTGGTCGCAAATCACACCATGGCCGCGCGCGCCGGCCTCGAACTTCACCTTCCCAAGATGTTGAATGACGACTTCCATATGATGTCTTCCACCTCCAAGGATGCGCTTTTTCGCTGAAGGTGACAATGGTCCGTGTGGGCCGGGTAGCGCCGTACGCGGTAGGGGTTCTCAGCCGGCTCCGCCCGTCATTCGATCCAGCCGCCGCCCAGCACCAGATCGCCGTCGTAGAACACCGCGGCCTGCCCCGGCGTCACCGCGCGCTGCGGCTCGTCGAAATGCACTTCGACGCCCCGCGGGTCCGAACCGGGCGTCAACAGCGCCGCCGCCGCGGCGTGCTTGTTGCGAATCTTCACCTGCGCGCGCAGCGGTTCGGATGGCGGCGCGACGGACACCCAGTTGACCCCGCTCACCCGCAGGTGGCAGCGCAGCAGATCGTCATTGCGGCCCACCACCACGCGTTGTTCGGCGGGCACGGTGGCAATCACGTACAGCGGCTCGCCGGCGGCGATCCCCAGACCGCGCCGCTGTCCGATGGTGAAGTGATGCACGCCCTCGTGCTCGCCCAGCACGCGTCCTCCGGCGTCGACGATCTCGCCCCAGGTGCGTTCCCGCGCCATCCCCCGTTCCCGGAAATACGCGTCAATAAACGCGGCGTAATCGCCGTTGGGCACGAAACAGATTTCCTGGCTGTCCGGCTTCTCCGCCACCGGAAGGCCCAGCGAACGCGCCACCTCGCGAACCTGCGGCTTGCGCATGCCGCCCAGCGGAAACAGGGTGCGCGCCAGTTGCGCCTGCGTGAGGCCGAACAGAAAGTACGTCTGATCCCGCACCTCGTCCACGGCCCGGCGCAACTGCCAGCGGCCCGTCGCCTCGTCGAAGCCAACGCGCGCGTAGTGGCCCGTAGCCATGCCATCCGCGCCAATCCCCGCGGCCCTTTCCAGAAACTCGTCGAATTTCAGGGAATTATTGCACAGCGTGCAGGGAATCGGCGTCCGCCCGGCCAGGTATTCGTCCACGAACGGCCGCACTACCCGCTCCTCGAAGCGCCGCTCGAAGTTGACCACGTAATAAGCGATCCCCAGCAGCTCGGCCACGTGACGCGCGTCGTACACGTCTTCGATGGAGCAGCAGCGGCCGGTGACGCCGCTCTCGGGGACCAGCTCCGGCAGCCGCCGCTGATTCCAGAGCTGCATGGTGAAGCCGACGATCCGCCGGCCGGCGCGATGCAACATCCCCGCCACGGCGGAGCTGTCCACGCCGCCCGACATGGCCACCGCGATGATGCCGTCCGGGTTCATTGGCTTTCGGCACAGGCTGAACCCTGTGCTACCGTGTGCTGACGCACTACGCTATGCGGTGACCCTCCAGGCCGGCGACAGCCTTCGCAATTGCGCCGCCGCTTCGGTCACCGCCTCAATCAGTGCGTCCACCTGATCCAGCGTGTTGCCGCGCCCCAGCGAGAATCGCACGCTGGAACGCGCGCTCTCCGGCGTGAGCCCCATGGCCGTCAGCACGTGCGACGGCTCCACCGCTCCGCTGGAGCAGGCCGAGCCGCTGGACACCGCGAATCCCTTCAGGTCCAGCGAGATCACCATGGCCTCGCCCTCGATCGCTTCGAAGCAGATGTTGGTCGTATTGGGGCTGCGCGGCGAGGTGCCGCCATTCACGATAACGGCGGGAACGCGCTCCCGGATCCCTTCCTCGAGCAGATCGCGCAGTTCGCGAATCCGTTCCGCCTCGTCGTCCAGATTCGCCACGGCCCACTCGGCGGCGTGCGCGAAAGCCACCACGCCCGGAACGTTCTCGGTGCCCGGACGCCGGTCGCGTTCGTGATGCCCGCCGTGAAGCACTGGCGCCAGCCGCGTTCCCCGGCGCGCGAACAGAGCGCCCACGCCTTTCGGCGCATTCACCTTGTGGCCGCTCAGCGAATACAGATCCGCCGGCAGTGTCGAGAGGTTGACCTCCACCTTGCCCAGCGCCTGCACGCCGTCCACATGGAACGTCACACCCAGTTCCCGCGCCAGAGCGCCGATCCGGGCCACCGGCTGCACGACGCCGGTCTCGTTGTTCACGTGCATCACCGAGACCAGCACTGTCTCCGGCCGCAGCGCCAGACGAATGTCGTCGGGGTCCACCAGACCATCGGTGCCCACCGGCACATAGGTGACCTCCACGCCCTCGCGCTCCAGTTGCGCGCACGCCTGGAGCACCGCCACGTGCTCGATCGACGTCGTCACCACATGCTTGCGCGCCGCCGGATTCGCACGAACGCTGCCCAGGATGGCCAGATTGTCCGCCTCGGTGCCGCCACTCACGAAGACGATTTCACGCGGGTCCGCCCCAACGGCCGTCGCCACACTGCGCCGGGCCATCTCCATGTGCTGCTTCGCCACCTGCCCGAAGTAGTGGATGCTCGATCCGTTCCCGTACACTCCCGCCAGCGTGGGAATCAGGACCTTCAGAACTTCATCCGTCACCGGAGTCGTCGCGTTGTGATCGAAGTAGAACCGCTGCACGAGCGAACCACAGCCTCTCAAGGACATGGTAGCAACCCGCGGCGTTACAATAAGCCCGTCCATGCGCCACACCGTCATCTCCCTCACCACCGACTTCGGCGCCGCCGGCCATTACGCCGGCACGATGAAGGCCGTCATCCTCGGCATTGCGCCGGCCGCGCGCATTGTCGACATCAGCCACGAAGTGCGCCCGTTCGAAGTGACCGACGGCGCGTACGTGATCGCGCAGGCTGCCCGCTGGTTCCCACCGAAGTCAATTCACGTGGTGGTGGTCGATCCGGGTGTGGGAACGGCGCGCCGGCCCATTCTCGCCGAGGCGGGCGGGCAGTTCTTCGTCGCCCCGGACAATGGCGTTCTCTCCATGGTCCTGCCGAGCCACGCCGGTAACGGAGTAGTGGTCCGCCACATCACCGCCGCGCGTTACTTCCTCCACCCGCTCAGCCAGACCTTCCACGGCCGCGACATTTTCGCTCCGGTGGCCGCGCACCTTGCCGCCGGCGTGCCGCCATCGCGCTTCGGCAGGCGCATCCACGACTATCTCCGCCTCGACTTCTTCCTTCCGCGCCGCACCGGCAAGCGCGTGTGGACCGGTCTCGTGCTCCACGTCGACGGCTTCGGGAATCTGGTCACCAACTTCCGCATCGACGAGTTTCCCGACGTCCGCACGCGCCCGTTCGAGCTGAACGTGGGGCTCGACAAGCTATCGAGGCTCGCCGTCAACTTCGCCGAGGCGCAGCCAGGCGAACTGGTGGTGATCGTGGGCAGCTCCGGTTATATCGAGGTGGTGGCCAATCGGGCGTCCGCGGCGAAGCGTCTGGGTTGCGGCGCCGGCGCGCCGGTGGAGCTCGTTCTGTAGGAGGGAAGGCGGGCGAGAGCCGCGTTGTGCGGCTGCCGCCGCACGTCCATCAATTCCAAATCGCAGGTGCTTCCACTTTTGTGTCACGCACCCGAGTTCCGCCTGAGTTTGACGCGCGCCGCCGCGCGGCACTACACTGATTCTTGCGCCAGCGCCATCGCGTGTTTCGCCAGCCTGGCGCCTGAGAATGCTTCTAGCCCGCGAATTCATAGGTTATCTTTCGCGCCAGATCGTCCGCCGGTTGAGTCCTAAAACCATCGATACCAGCAGTCCTCAGGGCACTGCCGATCTCATCGCCGGCGTCGTCGCGGAAGAGCTGGCCGTCGAGGACCGCCTGAATGACGAGGTCCGCGACCTGCTCAGCGAGTACGCCGACTACATGCGCCAGGAGAACGTCAGCTATCAGGAGATGTTCCGGCGCATCAAGAACACCCTGATCGCCCAGCGCAAGGTGATCCGCGCCTCCGGCCGCGACACCGGCGACGCCATGAAGCTCTCCCGCGACAAGGTCAACGACATGTCGCACAAGCTGGTCACCGCCCTGCGCAAGTCGCGCGACGTCCGCGTGAAGCGGGACCCCAACGACGCCCGCCTAGAAATTGTCAAGGCCATGACCGAGATTCTGCAGATCGAGGACAAGGTGGACCGCACCGCGCGCACGCGCATCCGCTCCCAGAAGCGCGAGATCCAGGAGGGTACCGAAGAGTGGGATTTGCTGCACCGAAGGTACTATGCCGAAGAACTCAAGAAATTCGGCATCGATTTGGGCCGCTGAACTCGCCGTTGGCGTTACACTGGAGGTATGGATACTTCATTACTGGAAACGAGCTTGTCGGCGGCAGCCTCGCGGTTGCAGGGGACTGCCGGCGATGAGATTCCGACCAGGGAGCTCATTCAGGAACTCCATGTGTGCGAACAGGAACTGGTGGCTAAGCGCTTCGTGCGCCAGCGCGATCAGTTCGGCAGCGTCCGGGTGCTCCGGGTGCCCGGCATCGAATCCGCTTTGATTCACGTCAGCCAGGCGCTCACCGACCTGAAAGGCCGTTCCGTCGAGGATGCCCGCTCCAACATCGAGGACGCCATCGAGGATCTGGCCGGCGTAGCCACGGCCTGAGCCGCGGCCCATCGTTCTTACTTACTCCGGGGACGTACGCGCCCCCGGAGTTACAGCGAAATCCACACCTTCCCAACGCGCCACCACCGCGCACGCCAGACAGTTACCCAGCACGTTCACCGACGCACGCGCCATATCCATCAGCGTGTCCACGCCCAGCAGCACCGCCACGCCCTCCAGCGGCAGTCCGAACGTGGCCAGCGTGCCGCCCAGAACCACAATCGCCGCGCCACGAACGCCGCCCACCCCTTTGCTCGTCAGCATAAGCGTGAGCAACACCGCCAACTGCTGCGAGAACGACAGGTGCACACCCGCCGCTTGCGCGACGAACAGCGCCGCGAGCGATAAGTACAGGGTGCTGCCGTCCAGATTGAAGCTGTAGCCGGCCGGGATCACGAATGCCACAATGTGCCGCGGCACGCCGAACGTTTCCATGTTCTCCAGCGCCCGCGGCAGGGCCGCTTCGCTGGTGGCCGTGGAGAAGGCAATCAGGAACGGTTCCCGCACCGCCGTCACGAACCGCCGCATGGGGATGCGCGCCACCAGCAGCACGACGCCCAGCACGCCCGCCACGAACACCACCAGCGCGCCGTAGAGCGTCAGGATGAGTTGGCCCAGGTTCCACAACACCGCAGCGCCTTTGCTGCCCACCGCGTAAGCCATGGCCGCGGCAACGCCCACCGGCGCGAAGTACATCACGTAGTTCGTATACCGGAACATCACCTCCGCCAGCGCGCCGCAGAACTCCACCACCGGCTTCGACTTCGCGCCAACCGCCGCGCAGGCCGCGCCGAACAGGAACGAGAACACTACGATCTGCAGCACCTCGCCGCGCGCCATTGCGTCCACAATGCTGGCCGGAACCGTGTGCTCGATCACCGTGCTCACATCGGACCGAGCGGCCGGCAGAGCCACCTCTTCGGCGGACCTGTGCAAATGCACGCCCTCGCCCGGCCGCACCATGTTCACCGCCGCCAGCCCGATCAGCAGCGCCAGCGTGGTCACCACCTCGAAGTAGACCAGCGCCTTCAGACCGATTCGGCCCATGGCCCGCACGCTGCCCGCGCCAGCGATTCCCGCCACCAGCGTGCCGAAGATCAGCGGCGCCACGATGGACCGAATCAGCCGCAGGAACGCGGTCCCCACCAGCGACACCGCCGCCGTGCCCGCGAAGCCCGGCGCAGCCAGACCCAGCGCCACGCCCGCCACCATGCCCGCGAAGATCCAGAACGTGAGGGAGCGAATCAGAATTCCCCCGCCTCCACTTCGATGTCCATTGCGGCCGGCGCGGCGACGCGCTCGCGCGCGGCCACCTTCTCCTCCCGATGATGCGTCCCCGGCGTCGGCAGCTCTTCGTCAAGCTGGCGCATGCGGGCCGAAGACGGCGCGTCCGATATCAGTTGTTGCGCCACTTCCGGGACGCTCCGCCGCCATGGGCGCCGATATCGACGATCACCGCGATGATGAGGAACACCAGATTGATTCCCTCCAGCGGCCGGTGACTGTTCACCTCCCACGCATACACGATGGTGGTGATGGGCAGGAAGAGAAAGCCCAGCACCAGCATCAGCAGATGGTGGTGAAACGGCCGGAACAGATAGTCGGTGAAGAAATACATCAGCACCAGCACGATTCGCGGCGAAAGCAGCAACAACGCTACCAGCAGACAACAGGGCATGACCGGGTCGCACCTCCCTGGGGACCTGTACCACAGGGTAGCGTTTCTCCTACACTGGTTGCATCCAGTACCTTGTCGCCAGACTCGCGCTGTTCACGCTGGCGTGGGGACCGCGGTGGCTTTCCTTCGGCATCGCGCGGTTTTACACGTGGCTGCTCGACCGGCTGCTGCCCCGGTTACGCCGCGTGGCGCGCCGCAACCTCGAGCTGGCGGGCTATCCGGAACGCGATCGCGAGGCCATCATCGACGGCGTCTTCGCCTCCATCGCGCGCCTGCTGGTGACGTTCGCCCGCTTCCCCCGGCTCCATCGCGACAACATCGGGAACTGGATCCGTTATGAAGGGCTGGAACACTTCGCGGAGGCGAAGCGCCGCGGGCGCGGCGTGCTCTTCGCCACCGCGCACTTCGGCAACTGGGAGCTGAGCGCCTTTGCCCACGGCCTGCTCACCGAGCCCATGCAGGTGGTGGTGCGGCCGCTCGACAACCCCGCCGCCGACGCTCTGGTGGAGACGCGCCGCCAGCTCTCCGGCAACCGGCTCATTCAGAAGCGCGACGCGGCGCGGGGTATTCTGCGCGCGCTGGCCGCCAACCAGGCCGTTGGCATCCTGATGGACCAGAACACCTCGCTCGGCGAGGGCGTGTTCGTGAATTTCTTCGGGGTGCCCGCGTGCGCCAATGTCGGCCTCGCGAAGATCGCCGCGCGCAGCGGAGCCGCGGTGATTCCCGGATTTGCCGTGTGGGAGCCCGGAGAAGCCCGCTACGTCCTGCGCTTCTTTCCACCCATCGAGATCACCGGCGACGCCCGCGACGACACCCGGCGTCTGCACGCGGTGCTGGAGGCAGTAATCCGCCGCAACCCGGATCAGTGGCTCTGGATCCACCGCCGCTGGAAAACCCGGCCACAGGGCGAAGCGCCGGTTTACTGACGGCGTATCTCATCTTACATATCGCACAAACCGGTCAGGTTCCGGACGATAGTATATGGTTTTGGCCGCTTTCCGGAATTCCTCCCTTGACTTTTGACCCCGGCCGGACGTATTGTTGCCGGGAGGACTGACATGCAGTCACAACTCGATCCGGGCCGCGCTAGTGCTTTTCCCCGGGAAGGCCATCCTCCTGCCGCGAATTCCACGTGGTTTTGTCCATCTGCATCGGAACCCTCGAAGTACCTCCCCATGTTCCGCCTTCTGAAGGAAGAGGATTTGGCCTTCCTGCGCGGCCTCGGCCAGGACCGAATGGCGCGCCAGTTACGCTCTTGTCGCCGCCGCATTTTCCGTATGTTTCTCGACGAACTGGCCGGTGACGCGGTGGCCGTTCTCAAGAAACGGAGGGAAGAGATCGCCCGCGGCGCGTGGTACGGCCTGGAAGAGTATTGCGGGGACGTCGGCGCGTTCGCGGTCCACATCACCCGCCTGTACGCAGCGACGGTGCTGCACGCTCTGCATCTGGACGCAGCCCCCGAATCGGTGGATGCCTCAATCACCTTACTGCTGAAGCAGATAGCGCTGCAGCCGGCAGAGGAGCCAGCCCTATAGTTCGCGCGCGATGCGCAGCAGTTGTTCCTTCGCCGCGGTGGTGGCGTCGTACTCGGCTTTGGTGACTTCCGGCCACACCTCCACGGTTTCGCCGCGCCCGGATAGCAGAGTCGTCCAGCCGAGAAAGATGAGTGTCTGGATTCCCATGAGCAAGCAGTCGGAAGCGTATTTGTTCACATGTAACTGAATGGCGATGAGATAAACGGCGGTGAAGACATAGTAAAGTGCCAGCAACCACCCGTGTATGAGGACGTTTCGGCGCATTGGCACTCGGAAGTGAGCAAAGAACAACGCCGCTGCCCCGAGAGACGCCAGCAGTAACGTAACAGCCCGCGCGATGAAGACCTCGCAAACGGCCAGCGGCTGCCCGACCATGTGGGGCGTATCGAGATAAAAGCTCAGGGCGCACAACGACATTCCGATCACACCCGAAACCACCAGAAGCCTGCCGCGAAGCACCCTGAAGTTGCGGTAGTGGTCACACACTCGCGTATACAATTCCCAGCCCGCGAGCGATTTGAGGGCAACGAACAGTGGTTCCGTTACCATCCACACGAGAAGGTAGTCCTGATTGGCAGGATTCAGCCGAAAGATAGAGAGACCGAGCGTTCGCGTTATGTCAACGGCCAGATACCCGGCGAAGAACGGGTACCGCCGGTACAAGCCCGGCCCGCACACACGGCCAAGTGCAAGCAGTTCGGCCCCGGTCGCCGTCCATGTTAAAGCCCCACGAATGTCCACTGATACCACAGAGCGGCCACGAAGGCCGCCCTGTGCGGATTGTATCCTACTGGGGTAGGACGGGCTGGGGTGGGTCGGGAGGTGGGTCGGGAGCCGGGATGTCCGTCACAACAACGCGGCTATTCCATGTGGCATTCGGCCGAACCGCTGCGGCATTCACCGCCAGAACGGCCACAAACACGAACAGGAACGTAATCTTTCTCATGGTAATCTCCTTTGGTATTCTCCGGAGCGTCTCCGGGTGCTATGAGATTACCGCTGTTACGCGTTGCCGTCGAGACGTCGTGAAGCGGAGATGATGCCGAGGAACCGGCAGGGGTAAGATACTATGTCGGCCAGCGTACTCAATTACCACGGCCTGAGTGCCGAACGCCAACCGCGCGCTACAACGGAAGTCCGGGACGGATCAGGGACCGTATTTCCGCGTACGGAATCTCCACCAACGTCGTGCCCATGCTGTGGGGCCCGATTTCATAGGGGTTGAAGAAGAAGAGCAGCGCCTTCTCGCCGAAGCCGTAGTTGTCGTTCAGTGCGAAGCGGCCGCCGGGGAAGGTGAAGCCCTCGTCCTCCAGTTTCGCTGTTGCGGCCAGCTTCCGCTCCTTGCGGAAATGGACCTCCGCAATCGCGGTCAATTGCGCCATCGCGCCGTCTTTCGGAATGGAGGCCAGCGTTACCGGCTCGCCGGTAACCGGATCGAAGTTGAGATACTGCGTGCCGGACAGGCCATGCGCCCCGCCGGTGTAGGAATACTCGCTGCATTCCAGGCTGAAGACGGGAGCCGCGCTGCGCAGCACCTTCACCCACCTGGTAAGAAGGAAGGGCGACGGTGAATCCTCTCCAGCGCTCGCAGAATCGTGGATGAAATCCTGTGCGGACGATTCGGGCGTGGTTTTAGGGCTGTTGGCGATGAACCCAACAATCGCGGCATTGATGCGCGCGCGCGCCGCTGCCGGCCCGCCGACCACCTCCACCCAGGTGAAATCCACATGGACGCAGCCATTTTTCTTATCGCCGCAGCCGGGCACCTTCCGATCGATATGCCGGTTCACCACCCGCACTGGCTCGGCCGCCATCCCCAGGCTCGTCATCACGGCCGCTATTAGGATGAATCGCGTCATAAGCGGTTAGCCCGCGTACTCAATCACCACGATGGTCACATCGTCGGCGGGCAGAGGCGATGGGATGAACTGCGCCACGGCCCGCGCCAACGCCCCAAGCAGCGCCTCGCAGCCCGACGCCAGATGTTCGCCGATGACCCCCGGCAGCCCGGCCTTGTCGAAGAACTCGCCCTCGGCATTCTCGGCCTCGGAAAGCCCGTCGCTGAACAGCACCACGCGGTCGCCCGGCTCCAGCCGCTCCTCCAGCGCCTCGTAGGTGGCGTTTGCGAGCATCCCCAGGGGCAGGCCGGTGCTGGCCAGCCGCGCCAGATGGCCGTTCCGCCGAATCAGGTACGGCCGCGGATGTCCGGCATTGACCCAGCGCAGCGTGCCGTCCCGCCGCAGCGTGCAATAGAGGGCCGTGGCGTATTTTTCTCCCATGGTTTGGGCATTCAGGAAGTGGCTCATGCGCGCCATCATGTGCTCAATCGGCAGCGCGGCCTCACCGCCCAACAAAAAGGCGCCCTGCAACAGCGACGCCAGTAATGCCGAGCTGACTCCCTTACCCGAGACGTCCGCCACCACGGTGGCCCAGGTGTCCGCAGCGGTCTGGCGCAGGTCATAGTAGTCTCCACCCACCTCCCGCGAAGGGATGGACGAGCCGGCGGCCCGGAACCAGCCGCTGCTGGGCAGCTCGCGCGGCAGCAGGCCGTTCTGAATCTGTCGCGCGACGTTGAGTTCCTCCTCCATGCGCTGCTTTTCGCGCTCTTCCTCCAGAAGCCGCGCGTTTTCGAGAACCGTGGAGGCCTCCAGAGCGAGCGTCTGCAGCAGCTCGCGATTGCCGGCGGAGAGATCGGCCTGAGCCTGCCGGGAGTCCATGTAGAGCAGTCCCACGGTGTCGCTCAACGAGGTCAGCATGGTCTCCTGCACGGAGCCCGCGCGCACGCGCACCAGAGGCACGCACACCACGCTGCACAGCTCCAGATCGGACACCGACATGGAGGGCCGGACGCCCTGCTGTTCCAGCGGGTCGAAGTTCATGGTGAGCAACTCGCGGCGCGTGCTCAGAGCGCGGTGGATCACCGACATGGGCACCTGCAGGTCGGAATTGCCGAGAGCAGCGCCGAAACGGTTTCGCGCCACGCTAACCCTCAGGTCGCCCTTGTCGCGCAGCAGCAGGAATCCGCGCTCGGTGGCGGTGATCGCGAGGGCCGCGTCCACCACCGACGCCAGCACATCGTCGATGGACAAGGAAGTCTGCAGCGCCCGCGCCACTTCCACCAGCGCGCGCAGTTTCCCCAGCCCCCCGGCCCCGGCCAGCACCGGCAGGGCTGGCGACGAGATCTGCTCCAGAAGCCGCTGCAACTCGTCTTCTTCCAGACTGAAGATCAGTTTGTAGGAATCCGCAAACCCGAACTCGATTCGATCCGAAGTGGCCAGCCGCTGCTTCTGCACGCGCTGCCCGTTCACGTACACGCCGTGGCGGCTGTTCAAGTCCTCGATATACCAGTAGCCCCCCTCGGCGGTGATGCGCGCGTGCGTGCGCGAGGCGCGATTGTCGCGCAGCACCAGGTGACTATCGCTCTGGCGGCCAATGAGAAATGGAAGCGGTTCGACAGCCACGCGCGTGCGCGTGCCCGAGGGGTTCACCACCACCAGCCCGGCGGTTCGCCCAGGCTGGGCCGCCTGCGCGCCGGTCATCAGTGTCTCCGGGCGCTTCTGCCTGTGTCGGGGAGGTTTTCGCCCGCGGCCTCCGTCACTTCGTGCGTGCGCAACACCTGGCAGTGGGAGCAGTAGCCGCCCACTTCCGTGCGGGCAATCAGAATCTGAAAGCCAAAGTGGGATTCGATCTGCCGGCGGAGCCGCTGCAGCGGTTCCCCGTAGAATTCCTCGATCCGCCCGCAACGCAGACAGATCACGTGCGCGTGCTCGCCCTTCATCCGCGTCTCGTAATAGTGCTGATCGCCAGCGTGATGCATGAGGTCCAGCTCGTCCACCAGGCCGCCGTTCTTGAGCATCTTGAGCGTGCGATACACGGTGACGCGATTCATCTTGGGGTCGCGCTGCCGGGCCTGTTGGAAGAGCTGCTCGGCGTCCAGGTGTTCGCCGGACTGGTCGATCAGTTCGAGCAGGATCTGGCGCTGGCGAGTCAGACGGACCCCGCGCTGCCGAAGCGAGTCCTTGATCCCTTCGGCGGGCGCGCCGGCACTGGGTACATTGCGCTTCACGGAGGTTTCCGCTTTCATTGAGGGTATCACGGAGCGAACTGAGCAAGGAGAGGCTCGGTGAGGTGGTGTATACTGCCCGGAAGTTGAGACCTCTGAATGGAAGTCCCGAATGATTCGGAGCGAGACTGCACTTTTGGGGCTCCGCGGAGAGCAGCCTGAGTTGGTCGAAGGGGGCGGTCGAGTCGCGTGCCGCGGATATCCGCACCGAATGAAGCCGATTATTGCATTAGTTTTTGGGATTTTCGTTCTTCCGTTCTGCTGTTCCTCCGCGTTGCGGGCGCAAGGCGGGCCGCCATATTACACGAACGATCCCGGAACACCCGGCAGCCGGAACTGGGAGATTAATCTGGGATACATGCCCTTCCTGTACAACGATCAGTCAACCGCTCATGTGCCGGATGTCGATATCAACTACGGCGTGGGAGATCGAATCCAGCTCACCTTCGAGAATGCATGGCTACGCGTAAAGAACGGCGCTGACGCCGCTAAATACGGTGTGGGGCAGGATCAGCTCGGCGTGAAATGGCGGTTTTACGACGACAAACAGATTGGCCTCGGAATATCCATCTTCCCGCAGGTTTCAATCAACAATCCCGATCATTCCGCTCAACGAGGCATCACACCGCCGGGCGCCAGCTTCCTCATTCCGGTGGAATTCACGAAAACGTTGGGACCGATTGACGTTGACTGGGAAGTTGGCTACAACGCGGTTCATGCGGGGCCGGATGGATGGATCGCCGGACTTGTGGTGGGGCACGATGTATCGAAGAAATTGGAGTTGGACGCCGAGTTCTACGGGCTCGGGACGTTTAATAATACGAACAGCCAACGAACGCTGGAGGCGGGAGCGCGTTACAAACTGCGCCCTCCATTCATTCTGTTAGTGATGGCCGGACGAAGTGTGGCCCCGGCACGCCGCGGGGAGCCTTATTTTGTCGGTTATTTCGGGATGCAGTTCCTGCTTCCCCCGAAACCGTTCGAGTAGTCGGTTCCGCAAGATCCTCATCGCCAACCTCAGCGAGATCGCGGTACGCCTGATCCGCGCCTTTGGCGAGCCGGGCATCGCCAGCATCGCCGTGTATGCGGACGCCGGCCGGAGAGCGCTGCACGTCCGCTTTGCGCTTGAAGCCGCGCACGTGGGTGCATGGACCGGATCTTCGATGCCGCCCGGAGGCACCGCGTCGATGCCATTCATCCCGGCCGACGGTTCTTCAAGTGAGAATGCGGAGCTTGCCGTGTCCTGGTCTTCATCGGGCCTCTGGCGCGCGCCATCGGCAGGCCGGGCTCGGAACGGGAAGCGCGGGGGCTGGCGAAACGCGTGGAGGCCGCATCTCGGGGACGACTGTATCCAATCGACACAGCCGTTGAGGCGAATTCCACCATTGCCCTTCGCTCATCAATCGTGCCATCATGCAGTTATGAAAATGGGCGTGCGGCTGCTGGGGCCGTCATAGGCCCGCCCTTCCGTTCGTAATAATCGCCCGCTTTCGACAGTGGATTTTGTAAATGACAATGAGACAAATACTTCGTTACGGAATTGTTATGCTGGTCTGGGCCGCCTGCCTGAGCGCGGCTCCGACCCTCGTCCTTGATACCACGGCTCTGGGGCCGTTCAGCATTGCGGTGGGCGCCACCGGCCCCCCCCAGACAGTGGCGGTCACCAACAGCGGAGATGGCACGTTCAACCTGGGTGTGACGTCGTCGGCCCAGTGGCTTAGCGCCACGTACCAGGCGGCGCAGACGTGCACAAGCAACAATTGCGGACAAATCGCCATCACGCTGGCCACATCCGCGCTGGCACAAGGCTCTTACACCGGCATTCTCACGGTTCTTGATCCGAACGCCATCAACGTGCCGCAGACCATCACCGTGACTGTGAACATGGGCGGCACCGTCCCCGGCTCATTGACGCTCTACGCGCCACCGGGCGGTTCGGCGAGCGCTTCGTTCACCACCGGCGCCAACGCGCGAGAGAGCGTCACCGCCCCGTGGCTCTCCGTTGCTTTCAGCGGTCTGGGCAGTTTTCAATTTGACGTTTCCTGTATGATCCTGGCGAGTGCGCAGAACCTGACGGCCAATGCGTATAACGGGAGTGTCACCTTCTCGGGCTCCTCGTTCGCGCCGGACAACAAGACCGTTCCGGTGACGTTCAATGTGACCACCAGCCCGATTGCGGACCCCGGTACGACATCGCTAACGTTCAGCGCTTCGGCAGGCGGGAGCGCGGCATTAGCTACGCAGTACGTTTGGATCAACAATGTGGGCCAGGGCACGCTGGCCATCGCCGACACGAAAGTAGCAGTGGACACCGGCTCCTGGCTTAGCACGACGCAACCGGCTGGCACCACTCTGGTCGGCATTGTGGTCAACCCCACGGGCCTGGCGGCGGGCACGCACACAGGAACCGTCACCGTCGACAGCAATGCCGCCAACAGCCCCACGGTCTTCAATGTGGGACTGACCGTGAACGGCCCCGGTTCCGGCCCCACCATCACGTGGCCCCGCATCCTGAACATCAGCGATTTCACGCCCAACGAGCCAGTTTCGCCAGGCGACATCGTGGCCGTTTTTGGCGCCGACATGCTGGAGGGCGATCCGATCACTCCCACAACCCTGCCTCTTCCCACTCAGGTGGGTGCCGGCAAAACCCAGGTGCTGGTGAACGGCCTCCCCGCGCCTATTTTCTACGCCAGCTACGGTCAGATCAACATCCAGATTCCCTTCGAGACCTCCACCGCTCAGGCCGCGCAAATCCAGGTGGTGCGCAACGGCATCACGAGCCCTGTCGGAACCGTGCCGATGGCCGCCAGCGCACCGCTGGTCCTCGAGTTCGGCTGCAGCTTTGCGAACGTGTGCCCGGCCCCGTGGGGGCAGTACGGCCTCGGATTGCTGTACCCCGACAACGCATTCCCGATGCCTGCGTCGTACCCCATCCCCAATGAGCGGCCGGCGAAAGTTGGCGATGTGATCCAGTTCTTTGCGGTCGGTCTGGGCCAGATGTCTCCTCCTCTGGTGACGGGCGCGGTCCCACCCACGAGCCCTCTGCCGACCTTCGCCCAGGCCTTCAGCGTGTGTTTCGCGCCAGCGCCGACGGTTACCACCGAAGTGTGCACTCCCGCGCAGTACGCCGGCATCGCTCCTGGTTACGTCGGCCTGTATCAGATTAACGTGCAGATCCCGGCGAACGCGCCGACGGGCGACGCGGTGTACATGAGCATCACCAACGGCCCGTCCTCCACCAGCGACTACGTTCTGCTCGCTATTCAGTGACCGAGCGGCTCTACTATCACGACAGCTATCTCACCCGTTTCCGGGCCCGCGTAGTGGATGCGAGCCCGGACCACACCCGCGTGTATCTGGATCGCACCGCGTTCTACCCCACTTCCGGCGGACAACCCTTCGACACCGGCACACTGGGCGGCGCGGCCGTCGTCGACGTGATCGACGAAGGCGAGCGCATCGCTCACCTCACCGCCTCGCCCGTCGAGGACGTGGAAGTGGAAGGCGTCATCGACCAGGCGCGCCGCTTCGACCACATGCGCCAGCACAGCGGCCAGCACCTGCTGTCGGCCGTGTTCATCCAACTGCTCGACGCGCCCACCGTCAGCTTCCACCTCGGCGCCGAAACGTGCACCATCGACATCCAGCGCGATGCGCTCACCGCGAATGACGTCCGCGCCGTGGAAAAGCGCGCCAACGAACTGGTGCTGGAGAACCTCCCGGTGACCGTGGCGTTCCGGGAGGCGGCCGCCGGCCTCGGTCTGCGCAAACCGGCGGAGCGTGCCGGCGAAATCCGCGTCGTCAGCATCGCCGAACTCGATCACAGCGCCTGCGGCGGCACCCACGTTCGCGCCACCGGAGAGATCGGCCCGATTCTGATCCGCAAGCTCGACCGTATCCGCGGAATCGTGCGCGTGGAGTTCCTGTGCGGCCTGCGCGCCGTTCTCCGTGCGCGCGGCGATTTCGAGGCGCTCGCGGCGGTGTCCCGGGCCTTGTCGTGTCCGCTCGACGAGGCGCCCCTGCTGGTCGCCGCGCAACAGGAACGTCTGCAGAGCGCGGAGAAGACCCGCGCCCGTCTGGCCGCCGAACTGGCCCGGATCGAGGGACGCGAGTTGTGGCGAGACACTCCTCCACGGCCCTCCGGCCGCCGCGTCGCCATCCGGACCGTGCCCGGCTTTACCGGCGAGGTCCGCGCGATGGCCCTGAGCTTCGTCGCCGGCCCCGCCTCCTGCTTCATCGCCGTGACCGAGGATCCGCCGGGCATCCTGCTGGCGACTTCGGCCGGCAGCGGCATCCACGCCGGCAACGTGCTGAAGGCGGCGCTGGCGAGGCACGGCGGACGCGGCGGCGGCAATGCCGCGCTGGCCCAGGGAAGCGGGCCGTCGAAGGAGGCGTTGGAGAAAGTGCGCGCGGACGTGGAAATGGAGATGGAATAGAGGGAGTAATGGGCGGGAACCCACGCCCAGATTCCGTCGGACGAGGCTGTTGCAGGCGGTCGTGAGGTTCGGGCTCAGCGTCGGGAATCTGATCGAGTGCCGCTCGCGACCTTTCCGCGCTTGCCCGCTCGCCGCGCCGAACTCATCGTTGGGATCTCTCAGTGCGGGCGCAGACGAAATCGTATCGCATGCTGTGACTTCAACCGGCAAACATATCGAGTCGAGGGCATGAACGCGGCGCGGAATTGTCGCACAATGTAGGAATGGTCACCCTGGACAAATTGCGCGCGGGACGGCGGGAAGAGATCCTCCGGCTCGCCGAGCGGCGCGGCGCCCACAGCCTGCGCGTGTTCGGGTCTGTGGCCCGCGGCGACGCGAATGAGAATAGCGACCTCGACCTGCTGGTCGCCTGGGAACCGGGGCGCAGTCTGCTCGACCATGCCGGGCTGGTTCAGGATCTCCAGGATCTCCTTGACGTCAAGGTCCACATCGGGACCGAGCAGTCGCTCCACTGGTGCGCGACCGGATCCTTCGCGAGGCCACGCCGCTTTGGAGGACGACCGGCTATACCTTCACCACATGCCGGAGCGCTGCCGCGCTTCATCCGGCCCGGCAGGGAAGCGTTCATGGCGTCCGACGAGTTGCAGGACGCCGTCATGCGGAACGTGGAAGTGATCGGCGAAGCGGCCAAGCGGGTCTCGGCCGAGGCGCGTGGCCGGCTGCCGTCGCTCGACTGAAGAGCATCCGCGGCTGCGCGACGTCCTGATTCACGATTACCTCGGCGTGGACCTCGACGAGGTTTGGAACGTCGCGTCCGCGCGGATACCGGAGCTGCAGGCGACGACGCTCCCTTTGCCGCCTTACCCCCTCACAGCGCCCAACTCAGCAGCACCACCCCCCCCACAAAGAACAGCAGCATCGCCGCGAGCAGACGTTTGGCTCCCGGCCCCGCGTCCTGAAATTCCTTCCACGCGAACAGGCCCCACAGCGCGCTCAGCAGCGGCGCCGCCTGAACGAGACCGTAGCCCGCCCGGCCAGGCTGGGCGTGCTTTGGGACATTCTGCACCACCAGGTACGCCAAAGCGCCGGCGCACCAGACCCCGCCACCAAGCAGGCCCAGCACATGCTGTTTCTTCGTGCCGCGGAAGTAGTCCAATATGCCCAGCGCAGGGCCCTGCACGGGCAGATTCAGGAAATAGACGTTGTAGACGAAAGTGGAAACGAACACGCCCCCCGCCAGCAGGACCATGAGACTGTAAGGCCCGAGTCCGTTATCGCCGGTCTGGGTCCACGACGCCAGCGGAAGGAACGCTCCTAACAGCAGGCCGCTGGCCAGGCTCAACAGAATCCCTTTTGTCCCGCTGGGACGCGCGTATTTGATCTTCGGCGCGCCGCGTCCGGCGGGCGGCGGAGTCTCCGCGAACGCCGGCTTGCGCTTTGGTGCGTCCACTGCCCAGGCCAGCGCATCCAGCACCACGGCGATCGCCACCAGCACCGCGCCGCAGATCCACATCACCGCATTTCCCTGCTGGTTCCACGCCACGCTCACCACCACAGCCACGCCAAAACTCAACGGGAACGCGACGGACATGCCGGCCACCGAAACCGCCGCCAACAGAAGGATGCCAGCCAGATTGACAACCAGTCCGCAAGCCAATCCCCCGGCCATCTTCAGCTTGCCGGCAATCAGGAAATTGTCCGAAAAGGACAGCTCGTCGCCCAGGGACCCCAGCGTGAAGGCGGCGACAAGAGCCACCAGCAGCACTCCGAACGAGTAGTCGTAGTAGAAAAGCTCGAACCGCCACTTCCCGGCCAGCTTGTACGTGTTGGCCCAGGATCCCCAGCAAATCATTGTCAGGATTGTGAGGAGCAGTGCAATCGCGTGCGTCGTCGGAACCATCATGTTTGCCTGTCACCCGGATTCGCGATTCTACCACGCCGCGCCCATCATGCGCCGCGCGCGATTGTGCCCAGCACGGCGCCGTATATTACGTGACCGGCCAGGCTGGAGAAGACGCTGGTCACCGGATGCAAAAAATGCGCCTCGTTGAAACCCACGCCCATCATCACCATCACGCCGGTGCCGGCAAATACCCACACGATCACCCCCCACTCGGCTCCTCGCTGCCAGGCCGTTCCCAGCAACGCCGGCCGCGCGTAGACGAAAACGACCGGCGACACCACGGCCCCCATGAACAGAAAGATCGCGAGTCCCATCCACCAGCCCGCGCTGAAGATCACCGCCGCATGGCTCAGCAGGCGCGAGCCGATGGCCGCCGCCATGTCGATGTTGGGCAATCCGGCATAAGGCGCCAGATACATGATGACGGTGAGAAGCAGGGTGGCAACGAGCCCGCCCAGAATGGCCCGTTCGAAAACACGCTTGTCAGGACGCATGAGCGGAACCTCCCTTTTGCACCCCAAGCATACTGCTACCGGGCGGCGAAGGAAAGACCGCCGGCCGGAATCTCAGAGGGCCGGTGTCGGCAAGGGGGAGCGTTCAGCTCATCACGGGCGCGGGTGTAAGGGTCGCTATTCTCTGCGAGCTACCGTGCATGCTCAGAAAACACGGTTGGCATTGTCAGTGAATCGTCACCGCCGCCGGCAACGATTGAGTCGAGGTTGCCACGCTCGTGGCAGTCACATTGACCGTGCTCGGATTGGGCACAACTGCGGGAGCCGTATAGAGGCCTCCGACGGTGATTGTGCCGACAGTGGAGTTTCCCCCCGCGATACCGTTCACGCTCCAGGTGACCGTGGTGTTGCTGCTTCCTGTCACTGTCGCCGTAAACTGCTGTGTCCCCGCGGTGGCCACTCTGGCAGGCGCGGGCGTTATCGCGACCGTGATGGGATTGGCGGTGACTGTGACGGTGGCCGAAGCAAACTGAGTCGCGTCGGCAGCGCTTGTGGCTTTCACCGTCACCGGGTTCGGCGTGGGGATGACTGCGGGGGCCGTATAGAGGCCGGCATTTGAGATCGTGCCCAGAGTTGAATTCCCTCCCGCAGTGCCATTTACGCTCCATGCCACCGTGGTATTGGTGTTGCCGGTCACCGAGGCCGTAAACTGCTGTGTCGCATTTACGGCAACGCTCTGAGCCGCCGGACTGATGGTCACGGCGACGCCCGAGGGCGATGCGGGCTGCGAAGCGCTCCCTTGCACCTGCACACGCTGCAGGTACTCGATCTCGTCTCCAACGATAGCGACGCTTCCCAAAGCGAGCTTTACCAGGAGCGGACTGAAGGTTCCATTCAAGAAGGTCGGACGCCGGGAATTCCTCAGCGTGTCGGATGAACTTTTGTCCAGAGTGCCCAGGAAAGATTTAGTATTCTTGTAGTCCTCGGGAGACATTTTTGTGGCATCGGCATCGAGCTGACGCCGGGCGGACTCTAACGCGGGCGCATTCCGCAGTCGCATCATCAGATCTACCAGCGCCTCGGTCAGAGCGGTCTTCTCGACGAAGACGGTCGTAACTATCTGGTAGTTGTTCGGAATGATCTGGTTATCCCGAAAGCTCTGGTCGTCCAGATTATTCAACTGTCCCACCACGCGGTCCGGGGCCACAATGTTAAATGCCTGAAGAGCGGCTCCGCTGAGAATAGCTGCGGCGATAGTAAAATGGCTCTTTCGAGTTGGGTTCACGAAATACGGAGTGAACGAAGACATCAGCAGGCCAGCCGCGTCGAGCGAATTGTAGAGTATGTTTCGACCGCTCAGAACAGACTCTCTCAGCAGTACAGCTCGCGTCGAAGCATACGTGTTGTTAGCCACGGTGATAACGGGAGCTCCAGACAAGTTCTTGAGCTGAGTCGCAAAACCGACTCCGGCAATTTGAATTGGGTGCCCCGAATTGTTACCGATCCGAACGGATACGCAGTACAAACTTCTGGCCACTCGTTTCCCGAATGTATCCTGGCAGATCTTCTGCCCCATGACTCCAAACCCTGCGTCGACCTGGGGAACCAGACCGCTCGGAATGGGGCTCGCCGTGGTATCCATGACTCCGAAATCTGTTTTGCCGACCGGCTTCTTGCCGTCGAAGAGCACAACGGTAAACGTGCCCGGAGCCGCACTCGTCTCAATGGTCAGATTTGACGTCATGAAACACTTGGAGAAGGACGGCGTCGAGAACGTAAGACCGACACCAGTCATCACCAGCGAATACCCGCCCGTCGACAAGTCGATACTCGAGCTGTCATTGCAACCGACTACCGATACCGACACCAGCGCGGAAGGTGGTAGCTTACCTCCCGTTGGCTGTACCAGTGCCGGACTGACGCTGATAGGCATCGCTGCTGGTCTCGCGCCAGCGGGTTGCACGGTGACTGTCGCCGAAATGGATTTGGTCGAGTCCGCGACGCTTGTTGCTGTAACAGTAACGATGGGCGGGACTGGCACAGTGGCAGGCGCTGTATATAGCCCGCTGGCCGAGATTGTGCCGGCGTTGGCACTTGGCTCGACGCTCCAGGTAACGGCAGTATTGGCGTTACCCGTGACGGTAGCGGTAAACTGCTGCCTCCCCCCGATCACCACGCCTTGAGTTGGTGGGTCGATGGTCACCGCGACTGAGGGCGCCGCAGCCTGACCGCGGAGTGTGACGGCAACGAGGGATGCAAAGAAGATCCTCCGTAACAACTTCGCATGTGTCTGGACATCTGCCATAGGGTCTTTCGAGTCCCGTACAGTATACACCAAGTCTTTATTCGTCCGCCGAGGTGTAGTTTCGTCAAGGTTCGATCGGGATTCTCCCTTCGGACCACTTAATGTTGCCGAGATAACAGAACCGGAGCCGGCCAGCCGCCCCGTGCCGCCTCAAACTCCGCAGGGCCCCCGGCCCCCCGCTCCGGCGCGTTACGCTAAGATAGCGTGGCCACCGTGCGACAGGTCGGCCGTTACCAGATTGCGGAGGAACTCGGCCGCGGCGCCATGGGCGTGGTGTACAAGGCGCAGGACCCGGCTATCGGGCGCGTGGTGGCCATCAAGTCCATCCGTCTGTCGGACCTCACCGACGAGACCGAACGCCGGCGCCTGCACGACCGGTTGTTTCGCGAAGCGCAGTCGGCCGGCGTCCTCTCTCATCCCAACATCGTCACCATCTACGATATTGCGGAAGAGGACGGGATGGCGTACATCTTCATGGAGTACGTCAACGGACCCACGCTGGAGAAGCTGCTCGGCGCGCGCCAGCCGCCCGCGCGAGAAACGCTGCTGAGCTTGCTGCGGCAGACCGCCGGCGCCCTCGACTACGCCCACCGCAAAGGCATCGTTCACCGCGACATCAAACCCGCCAACATCATGGTGCACGATAGCGCCACCGCCAAAATCACCGATTTCGGCGTCGCCCGCATCGCCTCGCAGCAGATGACGCTGAGCGGAACCATGATGGGCACGCCCAACTACATGTCGCCGGAACAGGTGGAAGGGCGTCCGGTGGACGGCCGCGCCGACCAGTTCTCGCTGGCCGTGGTCGCCTATGAGATCTTCACCGGCGAGAAGCCCTTCGCCGCCGATCGTCTGCCCACCCTGCTGTACCGCATCGTGCGCGAGGAGCCGGCCCCGCTGGCGCGCCTCAATCCGACCCTCGCCCCACAGGTGGACACCGTCCTGCGCAGGGCCCTGGCAAAGAACCCGGCCGAGCGCTATGGCGAATGCACCGAGTTCGTGGATGCATTGATCAAGGCCTGTAGTCTGAAGCCGGACTGGGTCCCGCTGGCCCGTGGCGCGATGGACAGCATGCCTACCATGGCCGGCACATCGGTGCGTCCGCTTGTACCCGTGATCCCGCCGCCCCTCGCAGCCACCCGGCAGGTCCGGCCGGGCCATCCGCTGCTTCGCAGCCTGTTCTGGGTGCTGGTGGGCATTGGAATTGTGGGACTGGCTCTCTTCGCGGCGCAACGGTTCCTCATAAATCCGCCCGCGGACACGCCCGCCGGGCAGGCCGCGGCGCCTCCCATCGAGGGGCCTGCCGCCAGCACCGCGGCGAAACCGAGCCCGGGCGGAGAACCCGCCGCGCAACCGCCGCCCGCCGTCGCTTCCCCGGCGGATGAGCCCCCCCATCCCGCCGCAACGGACGAAACGCCGCCGCCGGAACGTACCGAACCAACCCGCACTGAACCGCCGCGAACGCCCACGCACGCGACCGTGACCACCGTCCAGATCGTCACCGACCCGGCCGGCGCGCGCGTGGTGGTGGACGGCGATCCGGCGTCGTCCTGCACCTCACCCTGTATGCTGCAGCTTCCCTCCGGACGCCACACGCTGCGCGCCGATGTCGCCGGCTATCAAACCGGCCGGCGCATCTTCACTGCACCGCAGGAATCCGACCTGTACCTGGGCCTCGACAAAGCCACCGGCACTCTGAGTGTGAGCTCGAACCCTCCTGGGGCCGCCATTTTCCTGAACGGCAAAGAGCTGCGCCAGAAGACACCCGCGGTCCTGACTCTGGCGGCGGGTACATATCACGTCGAGATTGTGCGGGACGGCCGGAGCGTCCCCAGAGACGTCACCGTGGTGAGCGGCGAAATGCACAGCCTGGATCTCACGTTGCGATAGCGGCCGCCCGGCGCAAGAATCGGCTTTCGAGTCCGCGGACCGTCCCGTCAGCGCTCGGCACGGACAATCAGGAGGGGAACCCGCAGATTGTGACGTACTGCATTAATGGTGGTCCCGAAGATGATGTCCTTGAGGCCCTTATGCCCGTGGGCCCCCATCACGATCAGGTCCGGCCCGAGCTCGCGGGCGTAGCGGACGATCTCGGTTTTTGGATTGCGGGAATGGCGCACCACCCGCTCCACTACGACGTCCTCGCTGGCGATCAGCCCGGTGATGTCGTCCAGGTAGCGGCTGCCTTCCTCCACCTCCGCCGTGGAAGCCTCCTGTCCGTACATCTGGCTGGTGACGTCCTCCTCCACGTGCAGCAGGTAGATTCGTCCCCGCCGGGCCCGGGCCATGGCCACGGCGTGCGCGATGGCGGCACGGTCCAGCGGCGTATGATCCAGCGGAACCAGGATCTTCGTGTACGAAGGCGAAGGCAGGTCCTCGGCGACGCCGTGCGGCACCACAAAAGCGGCCCGCCCCTTGCGCCGCAGGCCCGCGGGCAGCCATGGTTCCAGGATCACCCACAGCAACAGCGCCGACACGGCGGCGAGCACCGGGACAAGCAGCCATTCCACCAGGCCGCGGCGCGTTCCGGCGGTGGCCAGCCAGTCCTCCAGAGTCTGCGCCACCAGCCACGCGTTCAGCCCGATGACCAGCGCCGCGGTGGACCAGGCCAGCAGTTTCACCCAGCCCGGGTTCGCAAACGGTCCCATCTTCTGGCGGTTGTTGGTAAAGTGCACCAGCGGCACGATGGCGAACGGCAACTGCAGACTGAGGATGACCTGGCTGAGAATGATGAGCCGATATGTGCCCTGGTCCCCCGCCGTGTAGATCACGATGAACGCCGGGATCACCGCGAGCATCCGCGTAACCAGCCGCCGCAGCCACAGTCGCATGCGGAAGTTGAGAAAGCCCTCCATCACCACCTGGCCGGCCATGGTGCCGGTGAGCGTGGAGGACTGGCCCGAGCACAACAGCGCCACCGCGAAAATGACGCTGGCCGCCGCCGTGCCCATCAGCGGGGTCAGCAGCTCGTAGGCCTGTTTGATTTCCGTGACGATGCGGTGCCGGGTGAAGAAGACCGCCGCGGCCATGGCCAGGATGGCGATGTTCACCAGCATCGCGCCGTTCAGCGCCACCACCGAGTCAATCAGGTTGAAACGGCACGCGGTACGCTTCTCCGCTTCCGTGCGGCCGATGCGCCGCGTCTGCACCAGCGCGGAGTGCAGGTACAGGTTGTGCGGCATCACCGTCGCGCCAAGGATGCCAATGGCGATGTACAACGACTGCCCGTTCAGCCGCGGGATGACGCCGTTCATCAGCTCACCCAGGGCTGGCCTCGCCCACAGGATCTCCACCAGGAAACAGCCGGCGATTACTGCGATCAGCGATAGAACGAAGGCCTCCACCACGCGCACGCCCCGGTTGGTGAACCAGAGGAACAGCAGCGTGTCGGCGGTGGTCAGGCCCACGCCAATGAGCAGCGGAATGTGAAACAGCAGGTTCAGGCCGATGGCCGTGCCCAGGACCTCGGCCAGATCGCAGGCGGCGATGGCGATTTCGCAGAAGACCCACAACGTGTGCGAAATGGGCCGCGGATAGGTTTCGCGGCACGCCTGCGCCAGATCCCGCTGCCAGACGATGCCCAGCCGCGCGCTCATCGTCTGCAGCAGGATAGCCATCAGGTTCGAGAGAACCAGCACCCACAACAGCCGGTATCCGAACCGTGCGCCGCCTTCCAGGTCGGTGGCCCAGTTGCCTGGGTCCATGTATCCCACGCTGACCAGATAGGCGGGACCGGCGAAGGCGAACGCGCGCCGCCAGAAGGAGGGGTGGCGCGTGCCGATGGTGGAGTGCATCCCGGCCAGCGAGGCCGAGCCGGCCGGAGTAGTTCCCACGGTATCCATGAGGGTTTGCGCGAAGTTATCCGTAGTTTACCATCGGGTGCGTGGACATGTGGCGGCATCCGCCTATTCATCCGGCCCAGCAAAAACGCGGCTTCAGCCGCATGTCCACTGGCTGGCAGGAACCGCTCGAAGGCAGCCACCTGGCCGAAAAGCACCAGCGAAGCCGCAGGCGCCAGGAATGTAAGTGGTTGATTCGACGTACTGTTTCTGTTGGCATCCGCCGTGCCCTTAGCGCAGCGTCAGTGGACGGTGCAGCATGAAACCAATCCTGTTCGGCCTCTTCGCTTTGTCAACCCTGACCGGGGTAGCCCGGGCGGGCGACTATGACGATCCCAGCCGCGGCGTTGCCCGCATCAGCATCCTGCAGGGCGATGTGTCCGTTCGCCGGGGAGACTCGGGCGAAGTGACCGCGGCCGCCACCAACGCTCCACTGATGTCTCAGGACGCGGTGCGCACCGGGCCGTCGTCCCATGCTGAGATCCAGTTCGACTACGCGAATTTCCTGCGCGTCGCGGCGAACTCGGAAGTGCATTTCGCCGACATCGAACAAGGCCGTTTTCAGGCCCAGGTAGCCTCCGGCACCGTCACTCTCACGGTGATGGCCAACTCCGGCGCCCAGGTGGAGGTGGATACTCCCAGCGTCGGCATTCGCCCTGGTGGACCGGGCGCTTTCCGGGTGACGGTTGGCGAGGATGGCGCCTCGCAGATTACGGTGCGGAGCGGACAGTTGGAGGTCTTCAGCCCCAAGGGTTCGGAAACGGTTAACGAAGGCCAGACCATGCTGGTGCGCGGGCCGGCCGCGGACCCCGAGTTTCAGACCACCGCGGTGATCGGCCTCGACGAGTGGGACCAGTGGAATCAGGAATGCGACCAGCGCATCGAGCACGCGCAGTCCGCTCAACGCCAGTATGTGAGCCCGGAAGTGTATGGCACTGAGTCCATGGAAGGATACGGCCAGTGGGTGAACGACCCGGATTACGGCTACGTCTGGCAGCCGACGGTTGCGCCGGGCTGGGCGCCGTATCGCTACGGCCGCTGGGTCTGGGAAGACTGGTATGGCTGGACGTGGGTCAGCTACGATCCGTGGGGCTGGGCGCCCTATCACTGGGGCCGCTGGTACATGGGCCGAGGCGGGTGGTGCTGGTATCCGGGATCGGCTTATGGGCCTGTCTTCTGGCGTCCGGCGCTGGTGGCCTTCTTCGGCTTCGGTCCGCGGGCGGGCTTTGGCGTGAGTTTCGGATTCGGTTTTGGCAATATCGGCTGGGTTCCGCTCGGTCCGTACGAGGCTATTTATCCGTGGTGGGGACGCGGCTTCTATGGCGGCCGCGGCGGCTTTGCGGTTGTCAACAGCAACATCGTCGGTTCCTATCGCAATGCTCGCGTGATGAACGGCGTGACCGCGGTGGGCGCGGCTGACTTCGGACGGCGCGGGATCAACGGAAACAACCTGCGGGTGACGGCGGGCGATTTGCGCGGCGCCGGTCTGGTGCGTGGACAAGTCCCGCTGACGCCGGGGCGAGAGAGCTTGCGGATGTCGGACCGTTCTACGCGGGCCACTGGTTTCAGCCAGGGCGGACAGTTCTTCAGTCATATGCAGTCCACCCACGTGGATCGGGTTCCGTTCGCGCAACAACAGCGCGGGATGCAGCAGAATGCGCGGCGTTCTTTGAACAGGCCGGCCGGTGGCGGCGTGGCGGCCCACGGCAACGCCAGTGCGGGCACTGGCGGATGGCGCCGGGTTGGTGAAACACCGGCGCAACCGCGAGCCGGTTCGGAAGCGGCACGACCCTCGTCGCCTTCGGCTTCATCGGCCGGGAGCTGGAATCGCTTCGGAACGTCAGCGGCGGGCCGCGGTTCGGGCGGAGGGGCTGCCTCGGGCGGCTATGGCGGTTATAACGGTGGCCAGCCGGTGCACATCGCTCCGCAGATCGTACATGAGCGGCCGTCAACGGGCGGTGGTTATTGCGGATACCCCAGCCGCGGCGGATATAGCGCCCCAGCGCCGGCTTACCACCCGGCGCAGGCTCCGGCTTATCACGGCAACAGCACACCCGCTCGCAGCTCGGGCAGCAGTGGCGGGCACAGCTCCGGTGGCAGCGTTCACAGCAGTGCTGGCGGTGGCGGCCACAGCAGCCATCGCTGATCGCAAGGCCTCCTCGCGAGGCAACAGGTTTTGGACAAGGCTGAGTCTTCTTCCCTCAGGCCCGGTGAGCGAGCAATCGCCCTCCGGGCCTTTTTTCATGATTCCGCGCGCAGCAGCACTTTCATGACGCCCTTTTCGGCGGCGCGGGCGAATGCTTCGGGGGCCTGGGAGAGAGGGTACTCGCCGGAGATCATGTCGTCCACGTTCACATAGCCCGAGCGCAGCAGCTTCAAAGCCGGTTCGAAGCGGCCACAGCGCGAGCCCACCAAAGTGATTTCGTTCACGATCAGCGGGGCGGTGTCGAGCGGGACCGGACCGTGCACCGTCGACTTCATGATCAGGGTGCCACGCGGCCGCGTCATGGCCGCTGCCTGCCGCAAGCCTTCGGCCGATCCGGTCGCGTCCACCGTCCAGTTGTAAGCGGCCACGGGGAGGCGCTTGCCCGCAATCTCTATGGTTGCTCCCGCCGCTCGCGAGATCCGCAGCTTCTCGCGATGGCGTCCGAAGTGGTGTACGCGCGCGCCGTGCGCCTGCAGCATCTGCGCAATGAGCAGGCCGAGCTTGCCGTCGCCCAGCACCGCCACTTCCCCGCCCCGCGGGATCTTCGCCTGGTCGAGAATCTCGCAGGCGGCGGCCAGCGGCTCGGTGAAGACGGCGCGCTCGCTGGGCAGGTTCGCGGGAACCGGGTGCAGATTCGCTTCGGGCAGCGTCAGGAATTCGCGAAAAGCGCCGGGGTGCTTTACGATTCCGAGCACGGTCCGGCGCGGGCAGTGGCGGCCGAGTCCGCGCGCGCACCACTCGCAGCGGCCGCAGGCGAGGTTGATCTCGCCCACTACGCGTTTGCCGAGGAGCGCGGGCGTGTCCGCCTCCACCACTTCGCCCACGAACTCGTGTCCGGGCACGCCGCGGAAGCCGTAGTAGCCGCGCTGGAGTTCGAGGTCGGTGTTGCAGATGCCACCTGTCAGAAGACGGATCAGCGCGAAACCTTCGGGGCGTTTCGGACGAGGCGAGGCGCGGACGGAGACGATGCCGTTGTCGATGTATACGGATCGCATAGTTTCATTGTTCAATATAGGAGTGAGTCAAACAATAGCCGTGAATGAGAGACAAGGGAAGTGGGCGGTTGTTACCGGCGCCAGCGCGGGCATCGGGCTGGCCTTCGCGGAGAAGCTGGCCTCGCTGGGCATGAATCTGGTGATCACGGCGCGGCGGGTGGACCGCCTCGAGCAGATCGCGGCCCGGCTTTCGGGCCTCCACGACATTTCCGTCGAGGCTTGTTGCGCGGACCTGGCCGAGCCGAGCGGCCCGGCGGCGGTGTACGATTTCACCGAGAGCAAGCGCATCGCGGTGGAGTTTCTGGTGAACAACGCCGGCGTGGGAGGCTATGGCGAGTTTCGAACCAGCGATCTCGGCCGGCAACTGGACATGGTGCGGCTGAACTGCGCCGCCGTGGTGCACCTCACGCACCTGTACCTGCCGGCGATGGTGGCGCGCCACAGCGGCGAAATCCTGATAACAGCTTCCACCGCGGCCTTTCAGCCGACCCCGTACATCGCCGTCTACGGGGCCAGCAAAGCGTTCGACCTCCTGTTTGCCGAGGCGCTGGCGGAGGAAGTGGCGCGTCATGGCATTCGCGTGTGCGCGCTGTGTCCGGGGCCCACCGAATCGGAGTTCCACGCAGTCGCGGGCGTGCCGGAAGACGGGCACAAGGGCAGAGTGCCGGCCGCGCCGGTGGTGGAGGCCGCGCTGCGCGCGCTGGACTCGGGGAAGTACATGGTGGTTCCGGGCGCGGGAAATCGATGGCAGATCCACCTGCAGCGTTTGGTTCCCCGCCGCTTTGTCAGCGGCGCTGCCGAGCGCGTGCTGCGCCCGCCGCACTTGCGGAAGAAGTGAATGGCAGAATCCGCGTTATTCCGCGTTAATCAGCGGCTATATTGGCCACTAATGAACACGATTTAACACGGATTGTTCGAATCTCTGTCACAGTCCCGTCGAGGCCGCGAGATCCAGCGTCGCTCCTGACGCGTCGCGCACAGTGATGATGCCGCCGGCGAGCCGGACATCCGCGATTCTTACGAAGCCCGCGGGAGTGCGCGTCCAATACAGCAGGAATCGGCTGGTGATGGTTGATCGCGCGGGCAGCCAGCGGTAGGTTGGCGTGCCGAACATGGCGTTGGTTTGAACGGCTTCGCGGCGCGGCACGTCGAAGGGCATGGTGGAAAACTCGAGTCCGCGGGCGAGTTGACCGTCCCCCGGATAATACTCCCAGTTCTGCACCCACCCGAACTCCTCGCGCCGGAAGAGATAACCGAGCAACAGGCGGCGGATCGGGTGTAGGAAGGTCACCCAGGCCAGCGGTTGGGCCGGGTCCATCAGGCAGGTGGTGTGGTCACCGGAGGGATCGGGCCCGGCGGCCCGAAGGTCGAGCAGGCCTCCCTCGACCCCGGGCGCCAGCGGCCACGCGAAGTCCTGAAACGAGGCGAGGCGGTGAGGCAGGTCACTCCCGGTTCCCCACGCTCTGGTCCTGGCGCGAGCGGCGGGCATGTCCACCACGGTTGCGCCACGTTCCAGGTACGGCGCGCCGATGGTGGCGTGCTCGGCCCAGTGCACGGGCCGGTCGAAGGCCATCAGGTTCTCGAGTTCGCTCTCCACGCAGACGACGTTCTCGCCATCGGCAAGACGGAAGGTGCGTGTGAACGCCTCCTGGACCAGCGGGAGCTTCGCTACAAGCGTCAGTGCGGAGGTGGTCCGCTCCCGAACTTCATAGGTCTGGCGGTGCGCCTCGCCGTGCATGGGGAGCCCGGCCCGGTGTTCTTCGGGGGAAACCGGTCCGAAGCCGTCGACGCAGACGAAGTGGCCGAAGCCCGGCGTCTTCCCGAACGGATGCGGCCGGCCGCCGGCAACGCGTTGCGGGTCCCACAGCGGGTTCACGCGGGCGGCATCGTCAGCAAGAACAATGCTGACCAGCGATGCGCCAACGGTGAGGATGGTGGCCTCTACGCTGCCGTTCGAAAGCACAAGCGCGGGAAAGTCCTGGCAGGTGGTCTTCATGATGGCTGGTTGCCTGCTAACATACAGCAGATGACCCGGCGCCGCAAACGCTGGCTGATTGGGATCGCGGCATTCGCACTGGCCGCCGTCGTCGTGCTGTTCGTGGCCGCGGCGATCCTGGCGAAACGCTTTGAGCCCATGGTCCGCGATCAGGCCGTCGTCTACCTGCGTGATCGCTTCCACTGCGATGTGCAACTGGCTTCCCTGCACGTCCATCTGCCCAACAAGATGTCCACGTTCAGCCTGCTCCTGAAGCGGGAACGCGGCGCCAAGCTGCGCGTGGATGGCGCGGGGCTTACCATGCGTCTCAGCGGCCGGGGAGACCTGCCGCCGCTGTTCTCCATGCGCAAGTTCCGTTTCGAAATGGACTTGCAGGCTCTCACGGAAGATCGCAAGACGGTGGACGCGGTCTCCATTGAGGGGCTCGAAATCAACATCCCTCCGAAGCAGCATCGCGTGACGGCGGAAGACCGCTCCGTCACCGTCGCGGCTCAGTCACGGCCGAACGTGCTCATCAAGGACGTGCGGATCACCGACGCGCTGCTGGTCTTGCTTCCGCGCGACAAGACCAGGAAGCCGCTGCAATTCCAGATCGCCAGCCTGCGGCTGACCTCGGTGGGCGCCGGCGAGCCCATGAACTACGACGCGGCGCTGACCATTCCCAAACCATCGGGTCAGGTGCGCAGCCAGGGCGCCTTTGGTCCGTGGGAGGCCGGCGATCCCGGCTCGACGCCGCTCAATGGCATCTACACGTTTAACAAAGCGGACCTCGGCGTGTTCAACGGCATTGCCGGAATCCTGTCCTCGACGGGCCGCTTCGATGGCACCCTGGCCGCCGTGCACGCCACCGGCGAAGCCTCGGTTCCGGATTTCCGTTTGAAGATGGCCGGAAACCGGGTGCCGCTGTGGACGCGCTTCGACGCTCTTGTGGATGGCACCAACGGCAACACCGTTCTGCAGCCGGCGCGGGCCCGGCTGGGCAACACGGCCTTCACCACCACGGGCGCGGTGATCCGGCACGGAGAGCAGACCCGCCGCAGCATCGACCTGCAGCTCTCCATGCCCGACGGCGACGTGGGCGACCTGCTTCGCCTGGCCACCAAACAGCCACCCTTTCTGGAGGGCCGCCTCACGCTGAAAAGCACCGTCGCCATTCCGCCGCTGTCGGGAAAGGTCAAGGACAAGCTGGTGCTCGACGGAACGTTCCAGGTCCGCGACGCGCGTTTTCTCAAATCCCACATCCAGGAACAGCTCGACCAGCTCAGTCGCCGCGGGCAGGGCCAGCCGGGGAACCGGGAGATCGACCAGGTGGTCTCGAACATGGCCGGCGCATTCCACCTCGAAGACCACGTGATGACCTTTCGCGAATTGTCGTTCGGCGTGCCGGGCGCCAAAGTGGACCTGGCCGGGGTCTACGACATGGGCCGGGACACGGTGGATTTCCACGGCACGCTCAAGCTGGTGGCGAAGGTTTCCGAGATGGTAACCGGCTGGAAGCGCTGGGCCCTGAAACCGGTGGATCCTTTCTTTGAGAAGAACGGTGCCGGCACTTTTCTGCGCATCCAGGTGGAGGGCAGTTCGAAGCAGCCCAGATTCGGCCTCGACCGCTGAACGACAGGGCCGCCCGAAATGCGGCTGCAGGCCAGGGTTGGCAGCCAGGGTTCGCTGCCCCACAATTCAGAAATCGACGGCGCTTGTCCCGCAGCCCTGCGGGCTGTAAACCGCCACCTCCACGTCCGCGGGCGGCCCAGCCGGCTCGGATGGCCCGATCCGGTAGCGGACCGCATAGCGATTCAGGAGACCCTGGTACGCCGTGAGCATCAGGTCCGCGATCCCCTCGATCGGCGTCACCCGGAAGGTGCCGCCGGTTTCAAAACAGAGCTGGCGCAGATCCGCGCAATCGCCCTCCGCCCCGGTGGCGATCCCGTTCATCGCAACCCGGCGCCCTCGGGCGATCTGCAGGATCCCGGCAATCGCCCCGGCGGGGATTGGCCGCGCTGCGTCGAGGCAGAAGAAAAGGTGCCGCGGCAGCGTGACTCGCGCCAGTGCAGCCATCACCTTGTTGAGGCAGGCCGCAAAATCCCGCGCAACGTGCTGGGCCGGGCCGGCGCCGGCAAGAAACTTGTCGATCATCAGCGGGTCCGAAAGCAAGCCGCGGTTATTCTGCATGTGCTCCGCCACCAGTGCATCGTCCGGTGCTACCGGGCGCGTCTCGCCCTCGTCTTCCTCCGCGTCCTCGCCGCCGGGAGGAGCCGACCCATATTGGACGACGCTCCATAAATCGCCCTTGCGTTTGACGTCCAGACAAGCATCCAGCCCGCTTTCGATGGCCATCCGAAAAGGGTTCGCCTCAGCCTGAATCTCCGGTATGGCGAAGCCGATCAGCAGGCGCTCGGGACTCGGCACAGCGGTGCATTCGTAGTCGGTGATCGGCGCGGATCCTTCCTGAATCACGACACTCGTGGCCGGCAGCGGGCTGGTCGGTTTGCGCGATTCGAGCAGGACCGACATCTCGAACGCCCGTGAGGAATCGGGAAGAACGCGGCCGCGGCCTGGTCGCACCGTCAGTTGGCCAGCCTGCTGCATCACCGCCAGGTTTTGTCGAATCCGCGACAAGGCCCGGAGAACGACCCCGCCGCCCCTGCCGAGGTCCTTCTTGAACGCAGCCGTGAGCCAGGGAAGGAATCGGGGATCGCCTGTTTCGCCCATGGCCCAGCGTGCCGACGCGCGAAAGGGCTCGGAGGCGTGTTCCGCCATGGCGAACAGTTGCGGGACGCTGGGCTGATCCCCCAGCCGGTAGAGGCCGACCAGAGCGTTGGCGACAACGCGGTTGTTCGCCGATTGTGCGGCGGTTTCGAGTAACGGGCGAAATTCGCTGGCCGGCAGGCCCCAGGCCGACTCGACCGCGTTGGCCTGAACGCGCGGGTCGGGGTCCTTCAGGAGCTTCTCAATACTGGTGGCATTCCGGAGAACCCGACCGATGACCACGGCGGCTTTGGAGCGAATGCGAGCGTCGTCGTGGGCCAGCAGAACCGACTTGAACCGCACCACGCGCTGGCCGCAGTCGAGCGCCGACAACAGCTCCAGCAGACGGAACAGAAACATCGGCCGCGCGCCCAGTTTCTCGATCTCCTGAGCCAGCCGCTCGCCAAGCCGCGCATCGACACCGCCGGAGCCTCTGAGCGCCGCCCGCGCGACCTCCAGAGCTTCGGTCGGAGCGAACCGGCTGGGGTCCGCCAGCGACTCCACGGAGACATACCGGCCGTCTTGTACAGGTATCACGATGCGCGTTCGACTACGCGTTGTATCAATCGGTTGAAAGGCCCTGGAACTTGAGTACCAGAGCACTCCCACAACGTGGGGCAGGAGGGCATCCTGCGCGGCGGTTGATTACCGCCGCTTCTCGGGCCCCGGACGTGGCTGCGGGCCGACTTGACAATCGGCCGCAGCCTTGACCAGGCCGCCGCACAGCGCTTTTTCCGCAACTACCGCAGGCAGTTTGCGTCTAACCCGGCAGGGGGGAAGCGCGATGAGCAACACGAAACAGCGGTTGGAGCTTTGCGAAGCCATCCTGGCTCTGATCGAGCAGAGGCGCGAAGAAACCGGCGACCACTCGCTCGGCGCGGCGATCGAGCGTGTTGCAATCGACAGCCAGTTCGAGGACCTGGAAGGCGAAATCCTCGAGAATCCCGGCGCCATCGAGCCCTGGCTGATCCGCCGCCGTGGCGAAGTATAGCCGCGGTATCCTCCGCGTCCCATCCTGAAAACGTTCCAGACGAAATCAACGCATTCGCCGACAGGATCTACGGAAGTAAGATCGTCGCGAACCTTCCTGATCTCAACTGGATTCTGGCAACCGACACGCGTGCGTGAACCTGCGCCTCATCGTTCTTGCCGAATTCGGTCCTCACAACCGACAGAGCCGTTCCGGACTCACCTGACCGGGAGCATCGCGTAAGGGCTCGAATTGGAGCCCGGAGGGCTCCCTGAACATGGGGAGCCTCGCGTCCTGGCAGGATCGTTGCCTCCTGAAGCTCTCGGCGGAGATGGCCATTCGTTTTGCGATGGCGCGGGGCGTTTCGGCGGACGATCTGCTCATGCCGGCGAAGAGAAAACGGCACAGCGCCGCGCCCAGCCGCAAAGTGCTGCGCCGCCTGGAACTGATCGAGTCTCTACCGTCTCACCAGCAACAGACCGTGCTCAAGACCATCGACACCATGCTGAAAGGGCTCCGCAGCGCCAGCTGACGGGAGGGGTGAGGTGTCACCCTCCCAGCGGATGGGAAGCATCGTCTTTTTCGCAGGATTTGGATACCGCCCGGTAACTCGCTGATCTGGTGTGCGCCCGAAGGGACTGATCCTGCGGTGATCCCTATCGGTGCCGCCCGCGCTTCATCCCTTCGCGGTACACCCAGGTCACAGCGTATCCGAATGACAAGAGCAACAGCAGAAAAAGAACAGGACGTATCGCCCTTGTGTATGGAACCCAGGGGCCGGGCTTGGGGCGGATCGCAAACAGGAGGAAGACGCCTGCCAGAAACAGCGCCCAAGCGGCAATGAGGATTTGTCTGAACATGTCGTCAGGTCTCCATGCGTTCTCTACGTGTGACTTGCGGGCGGTACGCGAAAAAGTAATACAGACAACTTCCCCACCAGAGGCCAAATAGCAGAATCACAAACCATAGCCGCTTCACAAGAACCCTGGAATGGTCCAGTCGTACCCAGTAGCGCCACATGCCCAACCAGAGGAAAAACAGTGAAATCGTCCCCACCATTCCGACGACGGTCCACAGTAGTCTGAGCGGCAGGGACATCTTCGCCGGATCCACCAGGCCCAGAAAAATGGGGGTCACGGCGAGCACAAACATAGCCGCGACCAGGAACAATCTGATTGCCTGGCGGCTGACGAGCCAGCCCTCTGTGAACCGGTTCCATGGCCCCCAGTATCCTTGAAAAAGTGGCATCACTAGTACACCTGCTGACGATCCGGTTCAGTTGCTGCACGGGCTCCCGCTGCACAGCTTCGGTGGAGGCGGGGCTGGCGGCGGTGGTGGCGGCTTCGGCAAGAGAGTGTCTTTCAGCGTAGAGAATGCATCGCCGAGCGCCTGCAGGCCTGATTTGGTCGTGCCGACTTCCCCGCCGACAACAAGCAAATCACCCACAGGTAGCGCCGAGCCCGACCTTGTCGCTATTCGAGTTCACATTCCCTCCGAAAACTCCAAGGGTATCGGTTACTTCCCCCTTTGCCTCTTCAGGCCCAGTGACCTTGCCGTTCTCGGTGTTGACCTTCACGAGCGACTTGTCGGCCGAGGCACTCTCCCCTATTCGTGGACCATCCTTAAGTCCAACGGATACGCCCACGTCCACCGATGTGGATAGGCCGACGTTGCGGTTCTCGGCGTTAACATTGGCGTTGGCCGCTATGCCGCCTTTCGCCTCAAGAGGGCCGGCCTTCACTGAGACCTCGTATCCGACGCCGACGCTCGCTTTGGCGTAAAGGGAGGCAGCGAATTTCTGTACATCTGCCCATGCTTGTGCGAAATCCTTGCCATCGGGGTCGACATACATCAGCGGATTGTTCCGCGTGTACACGTACTTGTTCCAGCTTTGCGGATCATTGAAATGCGAAGTGAGGGTCTTCGGGTCCGGGCTCGTGAACCGGCCCTGGGCCCCGGAGAAGTACCGAGCGCCGAAGAAATCGAGGCCGGATTCGCTGTCCCTCGACTTGGCCGTAAACTTGACGTCGGTCGTGTCCGGCGTCGTCAATTGCAGGCCTTCCTCGTACGGGGCCGTTCGCCCGTTAATCCCCTGCGGGATCTCCTCGCCGAACGGCAGGAAGTCGTAGCGCCGCTGCACCGTCCCGTTGCTGTCCGTCAGCATCCGCGTGCTCCCCAGATGGTCCGCGGTCAGCCAGCACGTAGCGCACAGCGCGGGCGGGGCCGACGTCGCGTATTCCGCCGCCAGTTGCCCCTGCGCGTCGTACACGTACGTGGTGGTCGCTCCGCCCGTCACCACCTTCTGCACCCGCCGCCCGTCGCCGTCATAATAGTACGTCACCAGCCCGCTGTTGGCGTTGGAACTGGCCGCCAGCCGGTTCTCCGCGTCGTAGGTCATCGCGTTCAGACCGTCGTTGGTCACGTTTCCGTTGCCCGAGGGGTCGTACCCTGCTACAGGTTCGCCTCCTCAAGATACGGGCAACAACTTATAGCTTGCACGATCATGCACTAGGATCTGCCGGTTTCGCATTACTCCGGCAGCCTCAACTTGCCAATTATTCGGCAGCGCCGCGAGGGACGCGCTGTCGACAATCAGGACGTCTGCACCGCGACATCCAGGGCTAAGCAGATTGGCGGATCCGTGGAATACCCAGACCGAATGGCCAATGCTAGCAAACCCCATTAGCAACCCCCAAAAAGGTATGGCTTGACTGGCGGCCTGAAGGCTTGGCTGTCCACCTGTGGCCCAGGTCGTCTCGCCAATCACTGCCACTCTCCGCTGAGTTGTTGAAGGCATCATCTGTTCGATTGCGACCACCATCTCAGCGTTAACAGAAGCAGGCCTCAGTGCGGGCAGGAGCAAGCACTGGCCATCGCCACGTACAACTACCAGGTTACCCTCTGCAGCGCGCGCGCGTGCCCGTTCGAAGCAGTCTTCAATGCTATTAACGTTTAACATACGATTCACTTTGGGATGTTTGCACTGCCCGGAGCCACCATCTGGTTACCTACCTGAGTATACGTCACATTGTTAAGCTGATCTAATTCAGTCGCGAACATGGTTTGTCCATATTGCTCGCTGAAGAGATTGGCTGAATTGAGGGGGTCACTCGAAAGTAGAAAATTGCTTCCGCTGTCGACTCCAGATTCAACCCAAGCATCGTTCAGCGCCGGCGTCCAGTTCTCTACATTCAAGACGTTGAATCCGGGTTGACCTAGGTAGGAGAGGGGATCCGTCCCATGGCCTATGACATACACATCCGTCGAGGTTGATGCCGCGGCTCGTGTTGCGACGGCGGCAGCTTCGCCCGCTTGGCTGGCCATAGCCGGTGCTCCAACTGCTACAGTCGCTATAATCAGCACTGCCTGCGTAACCGTAGCCGTCTTGTCCGTCGTAGTCATGCCATTCCACGCGTTCCCGACCGCCGTAGCGGCGGCTTGCCGACCCTGCGCCGTTGTAAGTGACGTGACCGCCTTAGCAGTCGCCTGATCCCTCGCTTGAGCTGCAGCAGGGTTCCTGAGATCGTTGACTGTCTGCTGAATAGCCTTAAAGGCCATGTAGGGCATGAAGTTATTGAGGATGAAGCTGCCGGTACCCTGTGGTATTCCCCAAGCTATGTCGCCAAAAGTGCCCCTCCCAGTCGGATCGATGTTGTGGAGCGGATTGTTCCTGACGTAGCCGTAGAGGTTCCAGCTTTGCGGGTTTGCGGCACGCTGGTCGGCAAATACCGCATCCGGTGTGCTGAACCTTCCTTGCGAGCCGGAGAAGTATCTTGCCCCGAAGAAGTCGAGGTTCGATTCGCTGTCCCGCGACTTGGCCGTAAACTTGACGTCGGTCGTGTCCGGCGTGGTCACTTGCAGGCCCGTCTCGTACGGCGCCGTCCGCCCGTTAATCCCCTGCGGGATCTCCTCGCCGAACGGCAGGAAGTCGTAGCGCCGCTGCACCACCCCATTGCTGTCGGTCAGCATCCGCGTGCTGCCGAGGTGGTCCGCGGTCAGCCAGCACGTAGCGCACAGCGCGGGCGGGGCCGAGGTCGAGTACTCCGCCGCCAGTTGCCCCTGCGCGTCGTACACGTAAGTCGTGGTCGCCCCGGCCGTAACCACTTTCTGCACCCGGTGCCCGTCACCGTCATAATAGTACGTCACCGAGCCGCTGTTTGAGTTGGAGCTGGTCCACAGCAGGTTGTCGGCGTAGTACGTCATGGAGTTCAGACCGTCCCAGGTCATGTTGCCGTTGCCGGAGGGGTCGTAGGTGCCCAGCGTCCACTGATTGTTGGCGTTGTACGGCACCGAACTTGTCGAGTTGGTCTGCGGCGTCTGGTTCGAGTTGGGCACCCAACTGCCCGCCAGCACCGCCCGGTTGCCGAAGGCGTCATAGACATAGGTCTGCGTCCAGACGCCGCTTTCCGTGGCGCTGCTCAGCCGGTTCAGGCCGTCGGTGTAGTTGTAACTCTGCGTGTAAGTGGGGCCGCCCGCGTAGATGCTCTCGCCGATCAGGTTCCCGTTGTTGTTCGTGCACGACGGGGCCTGGTTGCGGATTCTCCCGAAATCGATCACTCATTCTCCGCTGGAGCCGATCACCGTTCTCCGGTAGTCGATCAGCGAGGTCGGAGCGAAGCGACGCTGGCTTCCTGATTGTGACCGACACTGATCGGAAT
>Ga0326728_10002032_pt1 | contig 68873 bp, 73 predicted proteins | sample MB3enrmetagenome_FD_207602 | JGI IMG/M metagenome (GOLD analysis project Ga0326728, IMG submission 207602) | Lab enriched peat soil microbial communities from McLean, Ithaca, NY, United States - MB31MN | ecosystem: Environmental > Terrestrial > Soil > Wetlands > Peat | place: USA: New York... | reverse complement strand
TAAGAAAATATCTTCCTTTCCCGAGCCCATTCCCAAAAATTGTTTGAACTCAAATTGCCGGCCATCTGCAAAGGCCTCCCTACAGCCTCTTTGGAAATCGTCTGCCCGACCTTTGAGGATATCCTTGGGCTTGTAGCCTTCGATCCAGATGCCATGCTTCAAAAAGATCGGCCCTAGTTCCTGAAGCGGCATGTTGAAAAGTTTCACTAAAACCTTGCCGTACTGCGCGGTGGCACTTCCTTGGAAATAACAGAGGAGGTCATAGCCCTACACCCCAATCCGGAATACTCCCCCAATGGAACGACACTAACTTTTGGACCGCCGCCAGCCCCATGTTGATTCTGAGAATGTCCATAAATACACTCCGTTTTCCGGAGAATTGCGCAAGAATTCAGGGCCACTGAGGTCCTGAATCACGGGAAGATTTTTAGGTAAATATGAAAGTCAATTCATCTTCAAGATACCGACTAATAAAAGTAAAAAAATTATATATGTATTGAAACAGCTAAAACTATTTCATAAAAATTTTACCTATGCAATAAAGATCATCAATATGTCAAAAAATACGTAACCGTAAGGAATGCATGCGGAATCTGCTATCTCTGCATCTGCTATACCCGCTGAAAAAAAATCTTTACAAGAATAATTCTTATATTATAATAATTACAAATTGGAAGGAACGCCGATGATATACTGGAAGAAATATCCGATAAAACTTACGCCCCAGAGACTTGCTATTCTCGAATACCTTGAGGGTAATAAAGCGCATCCGTCCGCAAGCGATATATATAAGGCAGTATCTGAAAAATTCCCTATGATTTCCTTTGCAACGGTATACAATACCCTCGAGACCTTGAAGGAAAAAAAGAAGCTTCTCGAATTATCGATTGACCCTCAAAAAAAGCGCTTCGATCCGAACACAAAACCGCATCATCATTTAATATGCTTGGAATGCAGAGCGATCACTGATGTTAATCGGAATTTTATGCTCGATTTAACGGACAGCGAAAGGTCTAACTACGAAATAACGGGAACCCATGTCGATTTTTACGGAGTTTGTCCGAAGTGTAAACGGGGGGGAAAGTCCAAAATATAATTTTCAGGAGGTGAAATGATGTCCAAGACAGAACAGTATCTGAAAGAAGCATTTGCGGGTGAGTCTCAGGCGAATCGCAGGTATCTGGCCTTTGCTATCAAGGCCGACCAAGAAGGGTATCCCCAAGTTGCACGTCTTTTCCGGGCTGCAGCGGAGGCGGAGACGATCCATGCCCACAGTCATCTCAGAGCACTCAATGGCATAAGGAGCACGAAGGAAAATCTACTGGAGGCTGTTGCCGGGGAGACTCATGAGTTTATGAAGATGTATCCGGAAATGATCGAAGCGGCAAAGGCGGAGGGACATAAAATAGGGCTAAGATCATTCAGCTACGCCAATGAGGTGGAAAAAATTCACGCTCAACTCTATCAGAGCATTCTGGACAGCCTGGGGAAATCTCAGGAGTCCTATCCCTATTATATCTGTCCCGTCTGCGGATTAACGGCGGAAAAGGAAGCACCGTCTATATGTCCCGTGTGCGGAACCAAAGGGTCATTGTTCCGGCGGGTTGATTGAATGTGAATACGCCGTCTCATCGCGACGGAATCTCTAAAGGAGACGGAAATATAGAAACAGAATATATACCCATATTCCTTGAGAAGAGGAATGGATACTTGAACGGTGCCTGGATGCACGTCGATGCGCGCATTAATGCGAGGATTCTGCCCCTCGCCTATACCTCTGATCTCGGCATTCTCAGGCTCATAGTAGGTAATCTTGATAAGGCATCGGGAGTGCTTAAGAAAAGAGGGTTGATCATCAGGCGATCGGCCGATACCGTAGAAGTAGTTCCGGATGGGTCATGTGGACTCCTGGAGATTCTCAGGACACTCGCGGAGCATGGCATCAAAGCCGAATTGACAGGCATAATACCAGGGATATATCAGGGCTGATGATATTCCTTCTGCCGGTACGGCAGGCGCTGATGCAAATCACTCATTACGGCTCCGGTAAAAATCGGTCTGATAAATTTCCTCCAGGGGCCGCAGGGGCCATTCTTTTTCCGTCAGCCAATGGATATACTTGAGCGTGACAAATCCGTCGAACCAGCGGTGGAAGGCAGCCAGCAAAGCATCTTCGGTCTTATATTGCCGTTGGAAACGTCCCCAGATCTCTTGAAATCCGCGATTCTCCAGAAATTCCCTGGTGGATTGATTCGTAAGTTCGGCGAAGATCCGTGGGGCGCCTTCATCAATGTGGGCGGATACTGCCGTAAGGAGTTCCCGCAGACAGACGAACACCCGGAAATCATATGCTAGGAGAGGCTTACTGCCATTGAGAGCTGCTTCAGCCATGCGCTTACCGGTGCCGAATGGCACGCGACGAGAAATGCGCGCGGACGGGAAAACCATGGTCTTTTGTATTTCACAGATAGCGCCCGTTTTCGCAAGCTCCATGCAGAAGTAGAAGTCTTCCCCTGCCTGCCTGCGGGCCGCAAAACCGTTAGCGCGAACGTAACCGGAAGCGGTAAAGCAGAGGCAGGAGCCAATAGTTTGAAAGGCGTAAGGCGAACCGGCCCAGCGGAGACCCGCGACATAGTAATTCAGAAATGCCTCGTACTCGTCAATGGCAGCCTGACCCTCCGCCGAATCTGCCTTTCGGTGTTTGAAAGAAATAACCCCTCCCGAGCAAGCGCTCTTACGCAGCTCGTGCCCCGCAGTCTCCAGGTAGTCGGGGGATACGATGGTATCCGCATCAAGACTGAAGAAGATAAAGTCATCAAGGACATCCGATTTATTCAGTTCTAATAAGAAGGCAAGCACGCTGTCGCATCCGATCTTTCTGGCAAGCCCTACACCCCCCCAGGGAGGAAGTTCATGTCCGGGGGAAGACGCATCGATCCAGGCGAGCGGAAACGTCCCTTTTGCACTTTTATCTTCCAACCACTTTAGAGTCTGTAAGTTATCATCTATCTGTTCCATGAGTTCAATCCGATTTGCCGAGTCGGCCGATTCCTGTGAACGATTATTCACGACCACCAGAACAAGAGTATCGTCAAGAATATTCGTTGGCACACTATTTGACAGCGATTCAATAGTTGATGGCAAATGCATTCTTTCCGCCAATGCCGGAATCACGACTGCCCGCCTGTAGTTTCGGTTGCGGTCAGGCTGTCCACTAATTGGCAGGATTGTCGCCCTTTTGTTAAGATATTTCACCTGACATTGCCGCCCAATTTGTTGTTGATATGCTGTCTTGTGTCAAGATCATCAGTGATGAAGCCCGATCATTATAATAAATCAGTCTCTCAAGGGGCTGTCGATTACTTATCATGCCGTTGCTCATGGTGGCAATGCAGTATTAGTAACAAAATTTTTCTTGACATTAGAACGGCAGTTCTAATAGAATTCGGTCATGAAAGAAGGAAGGAGAACAATCAAGACTGTAGAGAAAAATATTGCCTCCTTTTTCCGGGAGAACAGGCGGATGCCGACCTATTCCGAGATGCTTCATATCCTCGGTGTGAGGTCTAAGAGTGTTGTCCATTTCTGGGTAAATAAGCTCCTCGCCAAGGGATTGCTGGAAAAGGATGCGCGGGGATATTTACGGCCAACGCGTCGCTCCCTCGCCCTACCCATGGTAGGAGAGGTCGCCGCTGGTTTTCCCTCTCCCGCTGAGGAAGAACTCCGTGATGTTATCTCCTTTGATGAGTACCTTATCACCCACCCGGGTTCTTCCTTTCTTCTCACGGTCAGTGGCGACTCCATGACAGGAGCGGGCATCATGGAGGGTGACCTCGTCATTGTGGAAAGGGGGCGAGAACCGCGAAACGACGATATTGTTGTCGCTGAAGTGGATGGTGAATGGACGATAAAATACTTCCGGAAAGAAGGAAGGAATATCATCCTCGAGGCAGCCAATCCGAAATATAAGACCATCAGGCCGAAATCAGAACTGCGTCTCGGCGGTGTAGTTTTGGCAGTGATCAGGAAATATCATAGATAAAGATATTGAAGCTCTCCACAGCAAATTGCGGGGAATGCACTCGCTACCGAATTCACCTTCTCCACCTTCAGGATATTTAATATGATACTTTTGAAATTCATATTAGTAGTTATTCTTGGTTTCATTGTCTGCTGCGCTGTCTTTTACTTCCGCCAGGAGAACATGATTTTTTATCCTGAAGCCCTCCCGCCAGATTTCCAATATAGTTTCCCTGCCCGGTTTGACGAAGTTACTCTCGGCGTTGACGGCGCTGCCATCAACGCCTTGCATTTCAAGACAGACAAGCCGAAAGGGGTAATTATCTATTTTCACGGCAACGCGGGAAACCTCCGGAGCTGGGGTGAAGTTGCCCTTGATTTTACGCGGCTGAATTACGATGTGCTCATACCGGATTACAGAGGGTATGGAAAAAGCACGGGTAAGATACGCAACGAGACAATGCTGCACCGCGATGCGGCAGTTGTTTACAACTATCTCAAGGAGAGCTACCCCGAAAATCAAATCACGATCTATGGCAGATCAATAGGGACGGGAATTGCGGTCTATCTGGCAAAAGAGGCCAGGCCGCGCATGCTCATTTTGGAGTCGCCAATGTTCAATATGCAGGACCTTGCGAAGCATCACTATCCTTTAATGCCGGCAACACTCGTCACCTTGATCCTCAAATATCCAATGCGCACCGACTCGTGGATTGCTGATGTCCCCTGCCCTGTCTATTTATTTCACGGCACAAAGGATGACGTTGTACCCTACAATTCGAGCGAACGTCTCCTCAATCTTCTCGGAACGCAAAGCCGGTTAATCACAATTCCTGGGGGTGGGCACAACAATCTCAGCGACTCTTTGCTCTATCATGATGAACTGGAGCGCATTCTGAAGTAGGAAAATCTATAGCGAGGGCAATGTACCAATCAATCGCTATATCTCTCAAGGTGCTCCCATGATAAAGGGGGAAATATGCCAATTTGGATTATAATACTTCTTTCCGCAATGGGGATTCTTATTGTCTGCAAATTTCTCTTCGCCTTTTCCCTTATTTCCGTATTCCCGATCACGCAAGGCGCCATGTTCCACCCCTCCGCCCGCGTCAGGGTCAGGACATTCCTCGATCATGTACCGATGACGGCGGTCGATCTTCTTATTGATGTCGGGTGCGGGGACGGGAGGGTTCTTCACGCTGCGAAGCGGCGCTATGGTGTCAGGGCACTCGGGTTTGAGGTAAACCCTCTGGCGTATGCACTGGCGCGCCTTTACACCCTCGGGATGGAAGGGATTGAGGTGAGGTTGCAGAATTTCTGGAATGTGGATGTTGGGGATGCCGATGTGGTATTCTGTTATCTCTTCCCCGACGTCATGGGTAGGCTCGCTCAAAAACTCGAGAAAGAACTTCGTCCGGGAACCCGCGTCATTTCCTGCAATTTCCCGCTTCCGGGATGGAGACACAGAGAATTACTTTATCCTGAATCTCCACTTCACGCCGATCCCATCTATCTCTATCAGATTCCGGCTGTTATTCTAGCTCCAAGCGATAGCTGTATGTATAATCCCGAGCGACCTCGAGTTCGTAATTTTTGATGTTGTAAAACAGGGCAAAGTCGTAATTATTGGTGGCATAGTAGGACTTGCTCAAACCTAGGTAAGCCTCCGCGAAAAAAGGATCAGCTGCGACGGCTTTTTTAAATTGATCAATTGCGTCTCTATGCATGCCTTGCGAGGCAAGGGATAGACCACTCGTGTAATAGGCAATTGCCTCATCGCTGCTCTGAGGATTGATACCGACATAGTGCGATGGTAACGTAGCACAGCCCGTTGTTACTAACAAAAAAATCAATATTGACCATGAGAGAATCCTTTTCATGATAACATCTCCTTTCGTTGAAGCGCTTTTTTAATGTATTCAAATTTTGTATAAGTTATGCCTGCATCTTGAAAACACTGCAATATCAGGGCCAATTATAGGGTAAATAAAGTTTTATGTCAAAGAAAATGATCCCCTCTATTTGTGTCGGCATATCGGGATGGAATTACGGTCACTGGGAGTATATCTTCCCACACCATCTTTTTCTTATTACTCTGGCAAATAATTATATCAATCCTGTTATTCCCGAGAAATCGGGAATCCGGCTAAGACATTGGATGTCGGATCAAGTCCGCATGACAATTGCGTGTTTAATTGCCGGATTAATAATTTATAAATATCCAACCACTATTAAGGTTCATCCGGTTGATGCATACTTCCTTGTAATCAATCGTCGCGTGATTTTTGTGGACACTGAACCTTTCAGATGGTATTCAATATCAGTTTCTGATTTATATGGCTTTTACTGAGAACTATCAATTAGGCAATTCCCGTTACTCGCTACCCCTCCGGATCATCTCAGCAAAGGAACAATACAATGAAAGATCAATCCAAGACAAAACAGGCACTAATTCAGGAACTAGCTTCTCTGAGACAGAGAATCTGGGAATTTGAGTATTCTGAATCAGAACGTAAGCGTGCGGAAGATGCGCTGCGGGAAAGTGAAGAGCAGCTCCGTCTGGTCACGGATAACATGGTGGACCTGGTGGTGCAAATGGATAGTCAGGCGGTAATTCAATATTTCACGCCGAGTGTCACACGTCTTTTTGGGTATCGGATCGAGGATGTGCTGGGGAAATACGCCTTCGATTTTGTTCATCCGGATGACCACGATGATACGATGAATGCGTTCCAGGAGGCGATAAAAAGTGGACTCGGCATGGTCGAAACCCGAATACGCCACAACGAGGGACATTACATCTGGATGGAGATTATCGGCAATGTCTTCTTTACAGAGAAGGGAGATGCAAAAGGTATCATTATGGGAGGACGCGATATCACCGGGCGAAAACGGATGCAAGAGGCATTGCTTTCGGCGAGCCAGCGTTTGAACGACATCATTGAATTTCTCCCAGACGCCACACTGGTCATTGACAAGGAAGGCAAGGTGATCGCTTGGAACCGGGAGATCGAAGAGATGACGGGTGTTCCCGCAGAGGATATGCTGGGAAAAGGAAACCATGAGTATGCCATTCCGTTTTACGGAATCAGAAGGCCAATCCTCATCGATCTTGTTACCATGTCTGATGAGGAGATCGAGAAGAAATATGCCATTATCAAGAAGGAGAAGGGTATTCTCATCGGGGAGACAGATTTACCCTGCGCGAAGGGAGAAAGGCGTGTTCTTTGGGGGAAGGCTTCTCCGATTTACGACATCCAGGGAAACGTTGCGGGAGCGATCGAGTCTATCCGTGACGTCACCGAACGTAGGCAGGAGGAGGAGGCCCTGCGGGAGAGTGAGGGAAAATACCGGTTTATTACAGAAAGGATGAGTGACGTCATCTGGACGCTCGACGCCAATCTTGGAGTTCAATATGTCAGCCCCTCTATTTCAAAAGCCCTTGGCTTTACAACGGAAGAACGGATGAAGCAGCCCGTATTTGAAAGGGTAACACCTGAATCACTTAAAAAGGTCGAAGAAGCGCTTAAGTTCGAGATGCAACGTGATCGTGAGGGTAATGTCGATCCGGATAGAACCGTAACATTAGAATTAGAGTATTACCATAAGAATGGCTCACCGGTATGGTATGAAACTGTTGTAAGTGCTATTCGAGATATGGGAGGCAATATCATAGGATTTCATGGAGCTTCCCGGGATATTACAGCACGCAAAGGACTTGAAGAGCGGTTACGTCGCGCAGAAAAGATGGAAGCCATCGGAACTCTTGCGGGTGGAATTGCCCATGACTTTAACAATATACTCAGCGCCGTTTTAGGCTACACGGAAATGGCCCTTGAAGAGCCCAAAATAAACGACCGTATGCGCCGTTGTCTCGATCAGGTATTCAAGGCGGGAGAACGGGCAAGAGACCTAGTGAAACAGATCCTCGCCTTCAGCCGCCAGATGGACGAAAGGCCGCGCCCACTGAGGGTCAGCCCCATCATCAAGGAAGTCCTGAAACTTCTCAGGGCATCCCTGCCAACGACAATAAAGATACGCCAGGACGTCCAATCCGAACCGGATGCGGTACTCGCTGATCCCACGCAAATCCATCAAATATTGATGAACCTTTGCACCAACGCAGCACACGCCATGCGAGGGAAAAAGGGTGAATTGAAAGTCAGTCTCGTCCCTGTGAATGTTGAACCACTCGACGATCTGATTATTCATCATGACCTATCCTCCGGCAGGTATCTCAGATTGACGGTAAGCGATGCAGGCGCCGGCATAGATAACGAGATCATAGGCCGGATATTTGATCCCTTTTTTACAACGAAGAAACCCAGCGAGGGAACCGGTCTGGGACTCTCCGTGGTGTATGGTATTGTGAAAAGCTATGGCGGTACAGTCACCGTGCAAAGCGAGGTGGGGAAAGGAACCGAATTCAGCGTGTACCTTCCCCTGCTGACCGAAATTGAGGATAAACAGCAAGCGAAGGACGAGGCGCCTATTCCTGGTGGAAAAGAGCGCATCTTGTTTGTGGATGATGAGTCAGCCCTCGTTCAGCTCGCAACGAGCACGTTGAGCGGTCTAGGGTATAAGGTTGTAGGCAGGACAAGCAGCCTGGAAGCCTTGGAACTCTTTCGAGCCCGCCCTGACCGTTTTGACCTTGTGATCACTGATATGACAATGCCGAATATGACAGGAAGCGAACTTGCCCAGCAGCTCATGGGATTGCGTCCCGACATACCCGTCATCCTCTGCACGGGGTTCAGTGAAGCGATTACACCGGAAAAGGCGAAGGCTCTCGGATTAAGGGAGCTTATTATGAAGCCCATCATTAAGAATCAAATTGCCGAAGCAATCAGGCGCGCGCTTGATTAGAAGGAATGACGGGGGACATTTTCAATGGCAAATGTTTTAATCATTGACGATGACCGGCTCAATTCGGAAACGCTCAACGATATGATCAGCGATATGGGGCACGAGGGTATCTGTGCCTTCACGGCTGAAGAGGGTCTTAGGTTAGCTTTATCTCATAGCTTTGATGTTGTTTTTTTGGATGTACACCTCCCTGACGGCAACGGGCTGATGTTATTGCCTGATATCCATGCAACGCCTTCAGCCCCTGAAGTGATCATCATCACCGGGTACGGCAGCCCCGATGGAGCTGAGCTTGCAATAAAAAACGGCGCGTGGGATTTTATTGAAAAGCCTTTGGTTAAAAAACTGATAGAGCTCCCCTTGGTACGTGCCCTTCAGTACAGGGAAGCAAAAAATGAAAAAAGATCACCTGTGGTAATAAAGCGGGAGGGCATTGTCGGAAGCAGCGCAGCAATGGAAACCTGCATCGGACTCGTTGCCCAGGCGGCAGCCAGCGATGCTAATGTCCTAATCATGGGTGAGACAGGAACAGGCAAGGAACTCTTTGCCCAGGCTATTCATAACAACAGTCAACGGGCAGGAAGGGCTTTTATTACCGTGGATTGTACCTCCCTTCCTCCTACCATCATCGAAAGCATCCTCTTCGGCCACGAAAAAGGCGCATTTACGGGGGCGGACAGATCCCGGGAGGGTCTGATCAAACAGGCCGACGGCGGTAGTCTTTTCCTCGATGAAGTGGGCGATCTCCCCCTTTCCGCGCAGAAGGCGTTCCTTCGGGTATTGCAGGAACATCGTCTCCGTCCACTGGGAGCCAAACGGGAAGTTAAAAGCGAATTCAGGGTGATTGCCGCGACAAACCGGGATCTTCAAATAATGGTTCAGGAAGGGAAATTTAGGGAAGACCTCTTCTTTCGCCTGCGAGCTCTTACCATCGATTTACCGCCGCTAAGAAAACGTCGCGGGGACATCAAGGAACTCATTTTTTACTATGTTAACAAAATCTGTATGCGTCATGGTACGGAGATGAAAGGTTTCTCCCCCGAATTTATTGAAATCCTCTGCTCATATGACTGGCCAGGGAATGTCCGGGAATTGGTCAATGCCCTGGAGAGTTCTCTTGCAGCAGCACTCCACGAATCTATCCTGTATCCAAAGCATCTGCCCACGCACATCCGCGTCCATCTGGCCCGAACTGCTGTACGAAAAAAGAAAAGCATCTCCACACCTCCCGCAGCAACATGGACACTGAAGGAACGCCGGGAATCCGTTTACGCCCGGGAAGAACGTCAGTATCTCCAGGAACTAATGAATATGACGTGTGGGAATATCAGGGAGTCCTGTGAGATATCGGGTCTACAAAAGGCGAGGCTATATCAACTTTTGAAAAAGCATAGAATTAAAATACCTGATTAACTTAACCCGTTACTTCCAAATATCTGTCTGAAAAAAATAGACAAATTCCATTTTATTCAGATTAAATCTGACATTATCAGACAAGCCATCCTCTCTCCTTAATCCTTAAAGCTTTCTAAATGCCCATAATTATTGTTCATGTATCCATGCAACGACACTGGCATGGTTGTTGCTCTCTATCTCCTCTGAGAGTGAATGATCTTCATTGATGCGAGACGAGGAGAGGATAATGATCATATTTTTCTCAACATCGTGCGGAGAAGCAGAAGAACGACTCCTTCGGGTTATCAAAACCGTAGTTACGGCGAAGAATTTAAGGATTTACCGGACAATCGATTCCCTTTCCAAGGGGCTTCGCCGGCCACGAAACGACGATGACATCGCCATTCTCCTTGCTTCCAGCAGGGTGGAACTTCACTATCTCAACCTCATTTCCCTGCGGAATCTTCTGTCGGATTTGAAGATAATTGTCATCCTGCCGGACAGTAAACCCGACACTGTTTCAAGAGTGCATGTACTGAGGCCAAGATTCATGAGTTATTACGATAGTGATTTTCAGGATGTCGCTGCTGTACTCAGCCGGATGATCGAAAATATGGAAACAGACAAAAAGATAATTATGACGTCCAAGCCGAAACGTAGAGGAAATGGTCGTCGTGCTGTCAGCAACATGCCGTGTCATGGATAGGGCGGACTGCAATGTTCAGATGCTCCTTACTATTACCGTGGTTCACGGCTTGAAAGAAGTTCTTTTCTTAAAGAGAAGAGGACAGGGACATGAATACGACATATTACATTGATGCCTATCGCTCCGCGGCCGACCGGAGAAAGTTTCAGAGATTTGACATCAATGTACCCATCCGCGTTCAAACCTTGTCCGGAAAAAAAAGGGGGGAAAAGTTTTTTCTTAAAACCCATTACCTCTCAGCCGGGGGGACGCTTCGAAAGTCCGATACTATTCTGCGGGAAGGCGCTCAAATCAGAGTGAAGATATTCCTCCGTTTTGTTGGGCTGGTAACGGACACCATTCCGACAGGGCTCGCAATCATATCTTTGATCGGCGATGTGCTTAGAACCAGTGCTGACGGAACAGCGATAAATTTCCGTGAGGATTATGAGGTTAGTTTTTACAGAGATAACCGAACGCAAGAAGAACGGCCAAGCACACTGAGAACGACGTGGGTGGAGTCACATTGAATAACCGACTTCATCGGTTAACGGTTTGGAAGAAGTTCTCGTTTTAGGTAAAGGAAACGTAAATCGTTTATCAATAATAATTTTTCAGGAGGACAGGATACATGAAGAAAAGGACGCTTGGTTTTAAATTGGTTTCGGGAGGGATTGTTGCTGTACTGATTCCGCTACTCGTTGTGGGGATATTCGCCGCGGTAAGGGCATCAGATGCACTGGAAGCTGCCGCAAAAGACCGTGCCATGAAAGGCGCACATAACCTTGCCGATATGGTACAGGAAGTGCTTGCTGCAGAGTTAAAGGTTGCAAGTGAGATCGCCATGAGCAACGACGCAGTCAATGCCGCTGCCAATGGCAACGTGGACGCAATGAACACGAGGCTTGCCGACGCCATGGCAAAAATCGGCAAAGATTATGAGGCGATTCTGGTAACCGATGCAAATGGCAACGTTGTCTCCGATGGTAACAATGGTGATTATAAAGGCATCTCTCTTGCGGACCGGGAGTATTTCCAGAATGCCAAGGGTGGAAAAGCGAACGTGGGAGCTGTGGTCAAATCGAAAAAAACGGGTAATCCCGTTGCCACTGTCTGCGCGCCTGTCATGAAAGACAAAACGTTTGTAGGTGCCGTGGTCATCGTCCTTAAGATCGATTACCTCTCAGAAAAAGTGACGGCGAAAGTGGGGCAGACAGGGTACGGGTTCATGACCGATCACAAGGGGCTGGTCATTGCTCATCCCAAAAAGGAATACATTCTTGATCTGGATCTCACGAAAGAAGCGGGGATGCATGGGATTATGAGTAAAATGCTTGCGGGGCAGATAGGTGCTGAATCTTATGTCTTTAAAGATGTCAAGAAGGTGGCAGGATTTGCTCCTGTAGAAATTGCAGGTTGGCGTGTCGGATTAACACAGAATGCCGACGAGTTTCTGGCAGGAGCCCATTCAATACGCAATTTCATCGCCATAACGGGTATCATATTCCTCGTTCTTACCATCGTTGCCGTGGCTTTTTTCGCCAGGAGTATTTCTTCGCCAATCAAGAACTCTGTGGCTGAGATGGGTGAAGCTGCCCATCAGGTTGCCGCCGCATCAAATCAGGTTGCTGCTTCCAGCCAGAGTCTAGCGGAGGGCGCATCAGAACAGGCAGCAGCCATCGAGGAGACTTCGTCTTCACTTGAGGAAATGTCTGCAATGACAAAACAAAACGCGGGGAATGCCTCCCAGGCAGATGTCCTTATGAAACAGGCAAACCAGGTGGTCCATAAAGCAAATGACTCCATGCAAAGCCTGACCGGCTCTATGAAAGAAATTATCACAGCAAGTGAGGAGACATCGAAGATCATAAAGACCATTGATGAAATTGCTTTCCAGACCAATCTACTTGCGTTGAATGCCGCCGTAGAAGCGGCCCGGGCAGGAGAGGCAGGAGCCGGTTTCGCTGTGGTTGCTGAAGAGGTGAGAAATCTGGCCATGCGAGCGGCGGATGCTGCAAAAAATACATCCGTATTAATTGAAGGTACGGTCAAGAAAATAAAAGACGGCTCTAATATGGTAATAAAGACAAATGAGGCATTCGCCGAGGTGGCTATCAGTGCATCCAAGGTAGGTGAACTGGTCGGCGAGATCGCGGCTGCATCACAGGAACAGGCCCAGGGAATAGATGAGATCAACAAGGCTGTGGCCGAAATGGACAAGGTGACGCAACAGACAGCTGCCAATGCCGAAGAGTCTGCCTCTGCATCGGAGGAGATGAATGCCCAGGCGGAACAGATGAAACATATATCATCCACGCTGCTTAATATTATTGGCGGAAGTGCAAATGACACTGATACGGCTATCAAAGAAACTCAAAAGGTTAATAAGGGAATACGCGGAGCTTTAGCGACAGTAACCGCCAGGAAAGGGATAGGCAAAAACGTAGTGCCCTATAAAAAGGGGAGAGAAGGCCAGCCTGACAGAGTGATTCCGCTGGAAGAGGGTCAATTCAAGAACTTTTAATTGTAAACTTTATGGAAAGAAGATGGAGGGGCTCTTCCCTCCATCAAAATTCCATAATCCTTACTAATGCTCGGAGCGCCAGGTTTTATGAATAATAATTTCTGTAGAATCAAGTATTAGGGCAGTGGAGGAGCATAAATAATGACGGAATTAACAAAAACAACGGACCGGTTAAAGGTCATGGCTGACCGGGAGGGAAAGTATCTGACCTTTTCTCTATCGGAAGAGGAATACGGGATTGGTATCCTGAAGGTCAAGGAGATAATCGGGATGATGACAATTACGACGATGCCCCAGGTACCAGCATATGTCAAGGGCGTTATTAACCTGCGGGGAAAAGTTATTCCCGTGGTGGATCTCAGGCTCAAGTTCGGTCTGGAAGAGATGGAATACACGGACAGGACCTGTATCATCGTTATGGAGATCAAGTCGAATACAGGCAGTGTCCTGATGGGCATCGTGGTGGACGCGGTATCTGAGGTATTAAACATCAAAGCAACCGATATCGAGGATACGCCGACCTTCGGAGTTGCTTTGAAGACGGATTTCATTCTCGGCATGGCCAAAGCAGGAGGCGAGGTTAAGATCCTGCTGGATATCGACAAGGTAGTAAGCGACCAGGAGACGGCAATTGTTTGTGAGGTAGCATAAGGTCGTCAACCAGTTTATGTATTTCCTCCATAATAGAGAGATAACCTTCAGCAACTGAAACCGGAAAGACAATTCTCTATATGACGGAGTGGCAAACATCCGGCTGCAGCATCGGGGCAGGGTTGGGATCCCCCCCCTTTACAATCCCTCCCCGATATCGATTTTTTAGGATGTTTGAGGGCTCCAACAAGCACTGGCTGTTACAAACACTAATCTTCAATGCTTTTCTCTTGTCCATTTAATTGACTTGGTGTAAGTCAGTTAAGGCTCGATTGAAGCTCTCCGCAGCAAGTTGCGCGGAATGCGCTCATTACCGAATTCAACAGATTATCAACTCAAGGGTTCGCATGAAGCGGATGAACCACTATTGATATGATTCTTGCCAGGCCTTTAAGTCCCTGCCGCTCATAGCGTCCCGATTGAATCCCTGTCCATTTGAATCATGAAGATGCTAACAGCGTTCCCGGAGATGATGCAAATTGATCCATGCCCATCTCTCAATCGACCCGTTTTTTAGCCTCAGGTCTTTTATTCCTCACTTCAACTTTTTCGGTATCAGTTTCTTTCCATTCCCCCGTATCAAAATCCAGGAGTTCTGCGGGCCGGAACAATCCCTTGTAGCGCATGGCGCTGATCTCATTTATGCAATATCCCAAGTAGTAATACTTAAGACCTCTGTCGCGGGCCCACTCAATCTCCTTTATGATGGAAAAGGTTCCGGGTGAGGAGGAACTGAACCGCGGCTCGAAAGAGAAGTAGATTGTTGAGAGGGATTCTTTTCCCAGATCAAGGAAGCCATTCCCTGCGAGCTTGCCGTCTATAAACAATGCAGAGACGAGAAGCCGTGTCGGCGACACAAAAAACTCGTTGAAGTATCCGTCCAAATCACAGGGAGGTTTATGATAGCGGATACGCAGGAATCTGTTGTAAAGTAAAAGGCTTTTCTTGATATACTTGACGGCAAACTCCGCAGGCTCAAACATCTTGAATTCAGTCTCTGTGTTTTTTCTAAGTACGCGACGCTGACCTTTTGAAGGTTCGAACATACCCACAGGCACGCGGATCGGAAGACAGCGCCGACAATTGCTGCAGCTGTTGCGATAGAAATATAACGAGACATGACGCCAGCCCCGCGCAAGAAATTCATCGGTCTGCCGGGGAGAAAAATTTGCATTCCACAAAAAAACTTCTTCCACAGGAGCCGTGATTTCCGGGAAATAGGTGCATGGCCTGCGAGTAACACTGCTCAGATCTCTAAGGAAGTCACGTTTCCTTTTCATCACTGTTAACTTTACTTGCGAGCACTGCCGCTCGCACTCGCGAAGGCTTCTGCGGAGCATGCCCTCGACTGTCTTTGTCGACGGCATCAATGACATTGATGGCCCATAATCTCCGTCTCCACTACGACATTCCAGAGAAGATTAAACCAGCGTCTCTATTTCCAACTTCGGCTCCAAGGTTTCATTGGCCCTTTGAAGGTTTTCGAACGAAGAATATACGGCAATGACCGCTGTATTTCCTGATCTTGCGAAATAACGGGAAGCGGCTTCCAGTAGCAGTTCCGGTGTCGTGTCAAGGATCATGTGCCTGAATTTCAGGCGGTCTGCATCTGTGAGACCTGTGAAGTCGCGAATCATTGCGATGTATCCCTTGCTCGAAGGATCCATGGGTTTGTCGAGAAAACCTATTGTTCCGATTACGGTCTTCTCCAGTTCCTCCCTGGAAATCTTGTTCTGCGAAATAAACTCCTCTGCCTCGCGGTAAACATTCAACGTGTTGATTATGTTGGGGTCCCTGTATGAGAGCAGGGCGAAGGTGCCGCTCATCGGATCGTATTGCGACATGCCCCCATAGGCCCCCCCCTGAACCCTGATATGTTTGTACAGATACCCGTTCGACAATTGCCGAGCCAAAACAAGCATGGGGGCGGAAAGGGGATCGGCGTATGCTGGCGCCTGAAGGACTTTCGCCACATACGAGACCTGGGCGGGAATGGCAATGCCCGTATGAACCACAGAGGAAGACGGGATACTCGGATTTCCTGCAGCACCGTCGCCGGATAAACGCTTGACGAAAGCGGCCACACATTCTTTTAAAAGAGAAAGCCCTTCTGCATCCGCTGTTAAATTAATGTGCAGCCTGTTTTTTCTGAAAGCCATGTGTTGCAGAAAAGTCAGCTTGCCTAGAAGTTCCTTTTTTCTTTCGTTGAATTCATCAGCGATGAGGTTGACAAACTTAAGTTGTGTTCTGCCGTGCCACTGTTCGTCTCTGTATGCCGCTATGGATAAAGCCTGGCCTGCCGACCTCTGTGCAAAAGTATGACCCGAAGGAATAACAGAAGCATGAAGATCATTTTTCCTTTCTACAATCAGCTCACGCATCCGGGCTTCATTAGACATATCCCCAGCTATGAGTATGTCTGAGATTATGCTGACTGCGCCCGCGATATTTCTGTGGAGAGCCTTGACCCGAAAAATCAGCTTTTGCCAGTTATTCCTACCGTCCATTGCCATGCCCGCAGAAAGATGATAACCAATTCCCCCCGTCTTCAATACAATGCGCTTTGCCATTTCTTCATAGTCCATGCCTGCTGCGCCCATGTTGGCAATCAACTTTGCCAAGAGGGGAAGATAGGGCTGAAGGTCTTCCGACACATCGGATACATCAAAAGCCAGGTCGAGGTAGGCGATGCCATTGGCAAAGAGGTCATGCATCATAACCGGAACATTTTCAATTTCCGTCTTTGTCGTTGGAATCGTTTCAATCGAACGCGATATGTCGCTGATGCTGAGTTTTGGCAGCGCCTCCGCAGCCGCGGGAGCGTCCGGATCAGCCTGGAATTTTTTCAAGGCATCGGCATCCCTCCGGATCTTCTCCAATTCGTCACCGGAAAGTGATGCCTTAAGCAGAGCCATCTTCTTTTTGAAGGCCTCCTCCTGTTCCGCCTGGTAGCTCTTGCTCGGTTCCATAACGGACAGCAATCGGTGAGGATTGGCAAGAAACCATTTGCGGATAATCTCCTGAAAAAGATCCGGGTTAGCTTCCCATTTCCTGCGGATTTCTTCTATGGCGCGGGGAAAATTCAATCCTTCCAAGGGATCACCGTCATACAGCCAAGTGTGGTAGGCCCTTCCCATGAGTATGATCCCATACGGATACGCGCTGCGGACAATCTCCTTGCCGTTGAACTCAACCTGGTGAAGAGTCCCTTCGATGAGGGCACGGTCAAAGCCGGATTTCGCAACATCCTTTAGCGTATCGATGATCAATGCCTCGATGCGCTGCGTTTTATCCGGATCTGTCCCCCGCAGCCCTACTATAAATGCTATCTGCTTGAGATCAGGCTCTACCCCTGTGAGAGGAGACAGGTCTTCACCGAGCCCCGAATCAATGAGGGCCTTGCGCAGAGGACCGGCAGCACTTCCAACCAGCATACCCGATATTATCTGAAGGAGAAGCGCCGTTTCATACTCGACGTTTCCCGCCATCATCCATGCGATGTTGACGGCTGTTTTCCTTCCTAGGTCGTCTTCTTTAGCGACAGGATAGGTTCCGTGTATGGACACCGGCTCTTGCCATCTTGATTGAGTCTTGATGGTCGAGTCCACTTCCACACGATCGAAGCCTGCAAGCATCTCTGCCAGAAACGCCAGGTGGTCTGCCGTTGGAATGTCGCCGTAGAGAAGGAAGCGTGCGTTCGTCGGCGAGTAGTAGGCGCGATGGAATGCCTTGAATTGCTCATATGTGAGAAGCGGGATCTCATCGGGGTCTCCTCCTGAATCGAAGGAATACGGTGTATCGGGATAGAGATGCTGCTGGATGGCCTTGTACATCAGGGCCTCAGGAGAGGAATAAGCGCCCTTCATTTCATTGAAGACTATCCCCGAGATGATAAGTTCGCTTGTTGCATCTTCCGGATTGGAGAATTCGAGGTGGTGCCCCTCCTGGCGGAACGTCTCCTTCAACAGACGGGGCCGTAACACCAGATCCGTATATACACGGGCGAGATTGAAGAAATCTGCCCTCACCTGGCTCGCCACGGGATAGATGGTCTTATCTGGATATGTAAAAGCGTTGATGAATGTCTGCAGCGTTCCCCTGTGCAGTTCGTTAAAGACATCTCTCAGCGGAAATCGCTCCGAACCGGCAAGTACAGAGTGTTCAAGAATATGAGGCACGCCCGTAGAATTTTCCGGCGGCGTGCGAAACCCCACGGAAAATAGGTTCTCGCGGTCATCGCAGTGAAGGTGAAGGACTTTCGCGCCGGTTATTAAATGTTCCAGTTCATATGCGGTTATCCGAATTTCCGGTATCTGCAGAACGCGGAGGACACGGAATCCGTAAAGCAGAACTCCTGCAGCAAGCGCCGGGACCGGACATCTATTGGAAACCGTCATCTTGCCGCTCCCAGACGCCGGTCCATTTTTCTCTGGATAATATTCGCCAGATGTGATTTGGCCATGTAACCATTCCCCCTTGATTGTGTATAATATTGCCCCAGGTGCGGATTTAGTCCGTTTCAATCATCTTCTTGAAAGACTAAGATGCCTGGAAAAGACAGATCTCATAGGTTAAATATACCAGAGTCAGTACGGGCAATGAAAGACAATTTTTGCGGAGACGCGAGAGCATAGGCGGGATGAAGCGAGTGCTTATTGTCGGGGACAAAAAAATTAAGCCCCTCTATCCTGTAGCAGAGGGGCTTTGACGAGGACCACAGATCGTGAAAAGATTTTTTATGTTTTCCGCATGGGAAGGAGGATCTCAGACATCCTTTCGTTTCAACCAGGCATCCTGATACAGTCTGCCAATACAGGCAAATATGGCCAGGAAAAACAACCCGAACATAAAGTTGGGAGAAGTGCCCAGAAGTTCATCCAGTTTGTGACCCGCATAGAGAAAGAGGAAAGAAGCAATCACAATGACAAACCCCCATGAACTCAGCATAAAAATCGCTCTGTACATCTTGCGGTCTTGATGTGTCTTGTGAGTCGCTATCATGGCCTTAACCTCCTTTCCCTGAAGGTGGGCAGCAATACTGCCCAAAACGCCGGGCTCGTTAATTTTCCTTAGCTTACCAAAGTCTTTATGGCATTGAAAACCGGCGCCGTGAACAAGGCGATGAGAATAGTATACATCGTGAACACGCCCATCAATTCGCCCGTATATATCTTCTGATACTTTTGCTTCAGAGAGATGATCGTCATCCCGCCAACAATCAGACAACCAAGCTGAAAATACGGAAATTCGCTCACACCGGCCGTTGCATACTCGGCAAAGCTAAACGTAGCGGTCATCAGAACTACAAATACCGCCAGGACTAATGTCTTAAATGTTTTTTTCATGATCTGTTTCCTCCTTTGTTTCTAATTTGTTTTGCCTTATGTAAATGAAATATCCGTGCCAACCTTGTAAGTCCCGGGATAAAAAAACGTAACACATTAATTATAGAAGACTATTGTCGATTGAGATGAATCCTCTGCTGAACTTTAGAGACTTGAAGCAGGAGGAACATTTAAAGAAATATTAAACGGCATTGAATGAATTGTGCAACGAGAGTGGAGAATCCCAGCGCTCATCTCCGGCAGTTGTGTCAGGGATTTCCGGGCGAGGGGAACAATTGTTAGCGACTTATGTAAGGCGTCATTTGTTAATTTCAAAAAGAGCCGTTAAGGCTCTTCCGGCATCCTCCCGAATGGCTCTGTCATACAGATATGACATTTCATTCGGCTCGGGGTTGATTTCTATACAATAGGCGCCGCTTTCCTTGGCGATCTGGGGGAAACCTGCTGCGGGCCAGACCACGCCCGATGTACCGATACTGATAAAAAGGTCACATCGCCTGACTATCAAATTCGCTTCGCTTATGACATCCTGATTCAGCATGTCTCCAAACCACACGATATCAGGGCGTAGCCAACTGCCGCATTTGTCGCACTTGCATCTCTTGAATGTTTCTCCCATATCCTCGACTATTCCATGAAAGGGGCAGCGCACGCGCCAGAGGCTGCCGTGCAACTCCGTGATGTTCCGGTTGCCCGCCCGCTGGTGCATCCCGTCGATATTCTGGGTCACTACCCTCACCTGGGGATGCGTATTTTCCAGTTCTGCTATAACATAGTGCCCTGAATGTGGTTGGCATGCCAATACAGATTGTCTCCTTAATTCATGAAACTTGAGCACCTTCTGTGGGTCACTGTCAAATGCCTCCTGGCAGGCATATTCCTCCCAGTTGTACTGGCCCCAGATGCCTCCTCTACCGCGATAAGTGGGAACGCCGCTTTCGGCAGACATCCCCGCACCGGTGAAAAAAACGATGCTTTTATATTTGTCAGAGAGTCCCATTATCTCAACCTCATCTGAGCAACCATTGGTGAACGACGGCTCCCACGAGCCACGTCCCAAAGCTCACGCACAGCACAACACCGATGGGATGGTGCTTTACAAAAGAGATGTAGGCAGCGATAAAAAATAGAATGCTCGGTATCATTCCCCACAGGGCCGCCCTGGTAAAATTTTCCACCAGTTTGAAATTTCCCGGATTGTCTGAATAGATCCAGACCAGAATGATGACGCTGAGGATAGGCATCGTCGCGATAAGGCCGCTGAGCGAGGGGAAGCTCCTGCTGATCTGCGTGCAGACAATGATGATGACAATGCTTATCAATATCTTTACGAGAAACTCCATACGCCCTCCCATCGGAAGAATGAGACGCTGCTTTGTAGTCCAATTTGAGAAGATAGTTTAAAATTATCTATCTATCCGGCTCTCTGAACGCGGCATTGGGATTTATCAAAGGGTCATGAGCGCACGCAAAGCAGTAATAAGCGGGCCAGACACTGCCGCAACCGGAACCTATCAATTCGAAGCAGGAGCACTTTTCACACAGAGATACAGAGCAACCCAGACACTGTGCAAAAACTTTTGCCTTTACGCAGATTCCACAGAGAGCTTCTTTCCCCATGATATGTCTCTACCCGAATGACTAATAATCAGCGCACGTAGACCGTTATATCCTTTACCCCCTTCCTGGGCGTCTGGGAAGAAACAGCCACAGGTTTGCCTAGACATATAAGTGCAAGGGGTTCCTTTGCCTGATCGATTTTTAGGATCTTCCTTATCGATGTCTTCTCAAAGAGAGTGAACCAGAGGGTCCCAAGTCCTACGGCATGGGCGGCAAGAAGTATGTTCTGGATTGCCGCCGCACACCCGTGCTGGTAGGCAAGTCCTCCCCCCTTCAGAAACATGTCTGCTCCCGTCTTTTTGGGGTCTCCAATCACTGCTATGATGACCGGCGCCTCATTGATAAAGCCTATCTTATAGCGGTCAACCCACTTCCACCCGCTTTTTTCAAACAGGATTTTTCTGCATTTTTCAGATTCAGTAAATATGTTCTTCTTGATTTCAGTATTCGTAACAACGATAAATTCCCAGGGTTGATTATTCGCCGCGGACGGCGCCCACGTGCCCGCCTCCAGTATCTTATCAAGCACTTCATTACTTACCGGATCAGGCATAAAATTCCTGCAGCTTCGCCTTTCTTTCATTGCGGTGAAAATATCCATACTTTTCCCCCTTATGAAGATTATATTTACAGTTAAGTATAATGCAACACTATTTCGCCGACGCCCGGCTTATGTCATCGGGATCTTTACCTGTTGTGTAATTGCATGCAAACTTTTCAAAGCATCTTATAGTTTTATCTCATATAAAAACAAGAAAAAAGTAAAACAACCAAAATATGAGCATAAGTATCAACCTGCTATTTTACAGCCCTTTAACTACCATTGTATCTCGTGCCCCATCTGTTAAAATATACATAAATATTGTATGAGGAAGGTGTATCTATGAAAAAATCATTCGGCGCAAAAACATTAATATATCCGACTCCTGTCTGGGTCATAGGGACATATGATAAACAAGGGAAGGCCAATGCCATGACTATAGCGTGGGGAGGGGTCTGCAGTTCCAGCCCTCCATGCATAGCTGTTTCACTGAGAAAGGCGACATATACCCATGGCAACATTTTGGAACGTAAGGCATTTACAGTGAATGTCCCTTCTTCTGCACAGGCCAAGATTGCCGATTATCTCGGAATGGTTTCGGGAAGGACGGTGGATAAATTCGCCGCCGCAGAGCTCACAGCCGTAAAGGGCGACAAAGTGGACGCCCCATATATACAGGAATTTCCCTTGATCCTGGAGTGCAGGCTGCTTAGCGCCAGTGAAATCGGCATCCATACTCATTTCATAGGCGAGATCATGGATGTAAAAGCCGAAGATTCCGTCCTCGGGGAAAACGGTCTGCCGGATATCCTAAAGGTAAAGCCGATACTGTTTGGCCCGGAGATACAATCTTACTATGGCACGGGAAATCATCTGGGACAGGCTTTCACAATTGGAAAAGAGATCTGTCGAGAAGAATAGGATATTAATTTTCACGGTGCTCTGGCTTGCTCTTGCCCTTGCACCAAGGGCAACCCTGGCCGGTCCCCCGTTTAAGACAGACGATCCGGAACCGGTGGAGTACAAGCATTGGGAATTATATATCGCGTCACAATACAATAAAGACAGGGACCAAGTCTCCGCCACATTACCGCATGTTGAAGTCAACTTCGGGATCGTCCCGAATCTCCAAGTCCATTTAATCGCCCCCCTCCAATATGTCAAGCCGGAAGGAGAGGGTTCGCAGTATGGCTACGGTGATACGGAATTCGGCATTAAGTACCGTTTCATCCGGGAATCGGAGTACGTTCCTCAGGTGGGAATATTCCCGCTCGTCGAGATACCGACCGGCGATGTTACAAGAGGACTAGGAAATGGGAAAACCCAATTTTTCCTTCCGCTGTGGCTGCAAAAGAGCTGGGGCCCGTGGACTACTTATGGTGGCGGGGGCTACTGGTTCACATCCGGCGAGGATAACAGGGACTACTGGCAGTTTGGCTGGCTCTTGCAGCGTGAGATCAACAAGAAACTGACTTTGGGTGCCGAACTCTATTACAAGACGTCAAGCAAGGCAGATATCGATGAAAGCAAGGGATACACGGTGGGCGCCATCATAAACTTTACTGACAATCACCACCTACTGCTTTCTGCAGGCCAGGACGTCTACGGCCCTAACTACTACTCATTTTACATAGCTTACCAACTGACGTTCGGGCCCGAAGCAAATGACAAAGGCAAATGATGCGTCATCACGATGATAGCCATTTAACTTAAAAACAGCCAGCATGCAGTCCGAGAGAGGGAAGTATAGTATGTTCGTCCAGGGAGTAATGATGGTGCATATGATATTGGGCGTCATCGGCATAATGTTTGCCGTCGCTCCGTCAGTGGACGTCTTGAATGTCAACGAGTGAAATATCAAGAGAATCAAGAAATTAAGCCTCGCAGTATCCGTGCTGATCGTTCTGGCCTATATTATCGGAGACTCCTGGTACGTGGTTTATTACGGCCATAACGGGGATATCATGAAGGCGGGGCAGTGGCTGTGGGCCTTCAATTACTCCCTGGAAGTGAAGGAACACCTCTTTTTCATAATGCCCCTCTTTGGCATATACCTAGAAATGCTCCTCTCATGGAAAAGGAAAAGCAATGTCTCGGCCTCGGACTTTGTGCGCTCATAATCGTAATGGAATTTTTCACGAAAGGCGTGGGCGGCATCATCGGCAAGGACATGACAATGGGCTATTAAGGGGTAAGGGCTGTGGAGAATTTACCTGTGGGTAAATATGCTGCCGGGTTCGGCATGTCGCTGGCCGTAACAAGCATATTAAATGCTATAATCCTGGTCATTAAGGAAAAAATGATCTATCATGAGCGCCACCATCAAGGCAGCCTTAGGTCATTATTGGACAACCCCTTCCGTTATCGTCATCATTATTTTTGTTGTCCTTGGTTTTATCTTTTCGGCCATGAAGCTGGACACAAGATTCGATCCGCACAGTATACTAAAAGTATATTATCTGGGGCGTTATTATTGGCGACGTGTCATTATAATAATAGCAGGATTCTTCCTGCACAATTTGAAGCTCGCAGGAGCAATAAAACACTTAAGCAGAATTTGACAAACGAGACCTTAGAATTCCCTGACTTATGCGCAAGGGGCTTTGCTCAGAGGGCATATCAGGGAGAAAGTGGACATTTGAGAAAAACACGGAGTTGTGACTTGTCATCCTCTCCCTTTCATTCCATGGGGTTAATGGTCCCCGGTTTTAGCTCCTTTCTCGAGGACCCGTGCTATAATTCAAATGAGAATTGTTCTATGACAGATACGAGAGAAGGAATAAATCAAATAATCTCAGAAAGGATATGAAATGGAATTAAGAGCTGCGATCGTAGGAAGGCGGAGCATAAGAAAATTCAAAGCAAAAGAGATTCCACGCGAGACAATCCATGATATCCTGGAGACGGCACGCTGGGCGCCGTCCTGGGGAAACACGCAACTGTGGGAATTTTATGTGCTGACCGGAAAAAGGCTTGAAGAATTCAGAGAGGTGAATCACCGGTCATTCATCGATGGCCAAACATTCCCCCTCGATGTTCCCATGCACGAAGTCTGGCCCGAGCGCCTAAAAGAAAGGTATGCTGAAATCGGGAAAATCATGCTTGCAACCATGAACGTCAAACGTGATGACAAGGCTGCCCGTCATAAGTTATATGAAGACATGACACTGCTCTTCGGTGCGCCATGCCTGATTGTCGCCTGCATTCCCGGAGATATTCTTGTCGAATATGCTATGCTCGACATAGGCCTCATTTTGCAGACCATATGCCTTCTTGCCTATGACAAGGGCATCGGAACCTGCATCATGGCGATGTCGATCCGCAACCCGAATCTCTTGCGCAAAATCCTATCCGTTCCGACAGATCGGAAAATCGTCATGGGGATAACTATGGGATATCCAGATAAAAACTATCCCCTCAATAACTTTGACAGAAAAAGAGCGGATATAAGCGAATACGTCAAGTGGGTAGACTAAATGCCACAGTGGCATGTCATGCCCGAACTTTTTTGAGGAGCCATGCCATGTTCTGCCCGAGGACCTTCATGGTCTGCACGCCTTCTTCATCCTTCAAGACTTCGCCCGGATCCCTTCCTATGGCTATATTCCAGTAGCTCGAACCCGGGATCACCATCTGCATATAATGGAGAAACAGCATGATGGAGTTAAACGCAGGGATCGCCCCCGCCCTGCGGACTGCAACGACGCCTGCCCCGACCTTGTGCTTGAACATGTAATCATTTGCACGTGCAACAAAACCGCATCTTTCGATAAAAGCCCTCATACCGGACGTGACATCCGAAAAATAGGTCGGTGACCCCAGGATTATTCCGTCTGCCTGCAACATCTTCTCGATAATATCATTGAGCATATCCTTTTCAACAGAGCACCGGCGGTTCTTATTCTTGAAACACGTATAGCATGCAATACATCCCGCGATGGGATTTCCTGCCAGTTGTATCAATTCCGTCTCAATTCCTTCTTTCTTCAACTCATCGAAAACCAAGTTGATTAGTATTGCCGTATTGCCATCTTTGCGGGCGCTTCCGTTCAACGCTACTACTTTCATCGTGATCCTCCTTCGTTTAAGATGCATTAAATACATGTATGTTCTTTTTTAGACAGTTTTCCAAAAAAAATGCAAGTGACAAATCTATGACATGAGCCCCATGACAAGCCCTGAACCGGTTTTCCCGAGCGCGCTACATGGATTTTTCTCATCCTGAAATTTGCTTTTCCCGTTTCTTCTTTTTTATGCCATTTATTAACTGAGAATTGATTGGGGAATTTGCCCGGATACTTATTTACGCTTCTATCGTTAAAAAATTTCTTCTCCCTGTGGCCATGCCGTTCCGAGCGCTTATTCTTCAAATCATGAATGCCACTGGAGGCTTCCTGTCCAAACCAATCCTTATACAGTCCGGTGGATTTCTCTCTGAATCACCCGGTGCAGGCACTGTGATATCTGTCTCTTCAGAAGATATTGAGTCTTATCGAACACTTTATGATGGAGGATTGTAATGGCGAAATCAAAGGGACACTCAAAAAAATACTAAAAGAAGCCAACCAAATCAGCAAAGGAAAAGAAGCAGCAAAAGAGGGACAAGAAGAATAAATAGCATCTGAAAAAGTGAGACATAAGGTGCAGAAAGGCTTGACTCAAATAGCCACACATAAAGGAACGCAATGAAGGTTCTGCACACATCGGACCGGCAGGTTGGTCGCTCCCTTTTGGAAATAAATAAGCACGATCACTGTAATAGCAAGCTGTTCTTTCTTTATTTGTTCCATCAAAAAATCTTCTGCCTGCGGCTGCATATGGCATAGATTGTGTGGAAACAATCAAGAATTATAAAAATTGCTGGTTATATTATAATCTATTTATATTATTGCAGTTATCGTTGCCCATATTTTGTGCAATCCGGTAGGAATGCAGATCAGATAAGCAACGGCAGGAATTGTCAACAAAGTTGTCAACATATTTATCTACAGGTTTGGGGATTATGGTTAACAACTATCGATTATCGTTTATATTTTCTCTACAAGGCATTCCCTTAGAATCAGCTAAGGTTTTTTACGACCAAAAATAAGAAAATGCCCTATATAATTTCATCATCCTAAATTGTATGAAGAAAAGCTAAAGGATTATAAGGCACAATAGTCACGTGACGATAATCTCTGGGAAAGCTGACGGCATCTTCAGTCTTCCGAGTGCAAGGCTTCGATTGTTATGCTTAGAAGCTGTGATGATTTGTTCGAGAACAAATTTCGTATAGAGGCGACGGCGTGTCTTATGAAAAATCCTGTACGAATCGAAGTTCTCCGCGACAAGCCGCGGAGAATCTCCAATTCTTAAGGAAAAATATCATTCAGTATTCGCTCGTTTGCCCCGCAGCAGGCTACGGATATGCGCTCGCTATCGAATTCAAAAAGTAATTTCGTCTGCAAGGAATGACACCGTGGACAATCCCCTCCGCATACTGATCCTGGAAGACAGGCCGAGCGACGCCGAGCTGATGGAATATGAGCTCAAAGAGGCAGGCCTTACCTTTGTCTCAAAAAGGGTTATGACTGAGGATGCCTTTGTGCGGGAACTTAAAGAATTTTGTCCAGACCTCATACTTTCCGATTACGACCTTCCCCAGTACACAGGTTTCTTGGCCCTTGTCGAAGCGAAATCAAAATATCCCGATATCCCTTTTATCTTGGTGACCGGTGCCATCGGTGAAGACCGGGCAATTGAAATCCTGACTCATGGAGCAAAGGATTATGTCATGAAGAGCCGTCTTCACCGTCTTGTACCGGCTGTCCAGAGAACCCTCGCGGAAGCGGAAGAACACAAGGCACGTAAAAATGCGGAAGAGAAGCTGCGTAAAGCTCACCGAACACTGGAAAAGAAGGTTGAGAAAAGGACTGCCGAACTGCAAGACGAAATAGCGGTGCGGAAGAAAATGGAAGGTGCCCTGCGGGAGAGCGAGCAGCGCTACCGCGAGCTCGTTCAGTCATCGCCCGACGCCGTAATTGTGCACCGCGACGGCATCTTTCTTTTCGCCAACCCCGCTGCATTAAGGTTATATGGCGCGGATTCCATCGAACAGCTCCAGGGCAAAACCTTCCTTGACCTAGTGCACTCCGATGACCGTGCCTCAATAGCCTTAAGTATGAAGCAGGAACAGGACGGACAAAGGTTACCGTTGAAGGAAGCCAGGCTAGTGCGTATGAACGGACAGGCAGTTCCAGTCGAGGCCGTCGGGGCTACAGTATACTATCAGGGAAAACGTGCCGTTCAGATCATCATACGCGATATCACCCAGCGCAGGCGAGTGGAGGAGTCTTTAGCACAGGAGAAATTATTTTCGGATGCAGTCATAGACAGCCTGCCGGGTATTTTCTTTGTCATGGACGAAAAAGGGCGCCTCATACATTGGAACAGAAATGTGGAAAAAGTGTCCGGTTATTCGGGAGAGGAGTTGTCTTCCCTTGACATCATGACTGTCATTGCCGAAGAGGACAGGGATTTCATTCTCCGCGAATTGCAGAAGGCCTTTGTCAAGGGCGTAGCGACCACGAAAGCATATTTAGCAGCAAAGAGTGGACATAAGATCCCTTTTTATCTGACAGGAACACGGGCCGTTATCGGTAACCATCAGTATATCATAGGGATGGGCATAGACATCACCGAGCACAAACAAAGGGAGGATCAGATCGCCAAGCTGACCCACCTCTATGCCGCGCTCAGCCGTGTCAACGAGACAATCATCCGAGTCCGAGATGTAGAATCATTGTACGATGAGGTTTGCCGGATTGTATCTGAAGAGTGTGCCTTTCCGCTCGTCTGGATCGGGCAGGTGAATGGAGAACAGGTTGTTCCAGTAGCATGGCACGGACCGGCTAGCGAATATGTGAAAGATATCAAAGTGGAAACCAGAGGCGAACTTGGCCAGGGCCCAACGGGCACCAGCATCCGGGAGAACCGAGCGGTAATTAACGACGACTTTATGACCAATCCTGCCACATCCCCATGGCGCGAAAAGGCGCGGCTTTATGGGATCCGCGCCTCCGCTGCATTCCCCTTGCGCTGCCAGGGAAGCGCCACTGCCTCGCTCACGCTTTACGCCTTTGATCCGGGCGCGTTCGACATGGAACAGGTCGGCTTGCTTGAATCGTTGAGCGCAGATATTTCCTATGCCCTTGACGCCCTCAGACATGAACATCTCAGGTCACGGGCCGAGGAGGCACTGCGGGAGAGTGAGGATAAATTTGCCGGTTTATACTCTTCGATGGTCGAAGGAGTGGCCCTTCACAAAATTATTTTTGACACATCCGGCAAAGCTGCCGATTATATCATCTCAGACGTTAACCCTTCATATGAGTCTATTACAGGGCTGAAAAAAGAAATGGTTGTGGGCAAAAGAGCCACAGAAGTATATGGCACAACTGAAGCGCCTTTCCTGGAGGTCTATGCAAGAGTGGCCTATTCCGGGAAACCTGAAATATTTGAAGCTTACTTTCCTCTGATGAGAAAGTATTTTGCCATCTCTGCTTTTTCCACGACCAAGGGGCAGTTTGCAACAGTCTTTCAAAACATCAGCGAGCGCAAGCATGCCGAAGAGGAGTTAAGGCAACGCACCGCGCAACTTGAAGAACTGAACAGGGAACTGGAGAGTTTCAGTTATTCCGTTTCACATGACCTGCGCGCGCCGCTTCGTGCCATCGACGGGTATGCGCGTATGATCCTCAAGAAACAGGGGGATAAATTCGACGAAGAGACGCTTAATAAATTTAATGTAATAAGAGACAGCACGCACATGATGGGCCAGCTCATCGACGACCTCCTGACTTTCTCCCGCACGGGAAGGCAAGATATATCTATTACCAAGCTGGACATGGATGCCCTGATGAGAGACGCATGGAAAGAACTGCAAGTCATAAACCCAGACAGGAGCATGCGCCTTACTGTCAAGAATAGTCCCGCGGGTTACGGAGACAGGGCTCTCATCAAGCAGGTTTGTAGCAACCTTCTCTCCAACGCCGTCAAATTCACCAAGTACAGGGGTGATGCCCACATTGAAGTCGGGGGCTACGCTGACGAAAATGAGAACGTGTATTTCGTCAAGGATAACGGCGTCGGCTTTGACATGGAATATTATGATAAGTTGTTCGGCGTTTTCCAACGCCTGCACAGTGCCGAGGCTTTCGAAGGGAACGGCGTAGGTCTGGCAACCGTCCAACGCATCATACACAGGCATGGAGGTCGTGTGTGGGCTGACGGTAAGGTTGACGAGGGTGCGTGTTTTTATTTCGCACTCAGAAAACAAGGGGACATCGCAAGAAAACAGGTCACTTGATTTTTTTGAATAAGGCTGTTAGTCTTTTTTTTATCCTTTCCTATCTCTATCTCTTTTCTGCTGAAATATATAGAACCCAATTGCCTGGCATATCAGGATTTCTTTTTTTTCTTCTCTTCGTACATCAGTTTGTCCGCATGTGCCATAAGCTCGTCGATAGCAGAGGGCTTCTCGGGATCATAATAGGCGCAGCCGACGCTGACTGAAATCCGGAATTTCCGGTTTTCCCTGCTGTTGAGCGCTTCAAGCTGGCTATGCAGCCGGTTGGTAAGGATTTCCGGATTTAATTTAGATGTGTCAATGGCGAGTACGGCGAATTCATCCCCTCCCATGCGCGCGATGATGTCCGATGATCTGAAGGCGTCTTTGAGTACCGCAGCCACTTCAATCAGTGCGTTATCCCCCTCCTTATGACCCATCTTATCATTGATCCACTTCATCCCATCGAGATCGGCAAAAAAGAGCTGCATTCCTTTTTTTGTTCTGTCTGATATCTTCAACTGGTGTTCGGCAAGAGTTAAGAAACCCCTTCTGTTGTGCAGTCCCGTAAGCTGGTCTGTCATGGAGAGGGCCATTATCTCTTCTTCCATGTGCTTGCGGTCGCTAATGTCGAACAGAGAACCATGAATGTAAATGGACTTGCCGGTATCGTCACGGACATTCTGGATCAGCTCGTGAACCCAGCGCAATTGACCGTCCTTGCATACAATGCGGTATTCCCTCTCCATCGAATAGCCAGGAATCGAGCGGATACTCTCCTTGCTCTTGTGGATCTTCATGAAGTCTTCTGGGTGAATGATCTGATCCCATGACGGATTCTCGGCAACAAATTCTTCCGCCGCATAACCTGTTATCTCCTCAACGGCGCCGTGAAAGAAGATGGGCACAAAATCAATCGTCCGCCTAAAAGCGATGCCGCGGAACTTCTGCAAGAATGAGCGGTAACGTTCTTCGGACTCCCTCAGCGCCTGTTCCGCCCTGTTGCGTTCCATGATCTCTTTTTCGAGGGTAGTCGCGTGCTTTTTCAGATCCTCCATGTGCAGCTTGATTCTTGAGTGGAGCTGGGCATTTTCCAGGGCAAAGCCTATTTCTCTGATCATGATGGATAGTATTTGCTCATCATTCGTATCAAAAAGCTTATTACTCTTGGAGGCAAGGTTTAATACAGCCGCGACCTCATCTCTGATAAATATCGGCATGCTCAAAAATGACGGTGATCCGTACTCCGGGTACTCTTTCTTGATTACTCTGGGATCATTCTCGGCGTCCTTCACAAGAAGAGCCTTTTTCTCTGTCAGCACATACTTTGCCGGAGAATCTGCTATATTAACGCGATAATTTTTAAGATCTTTACCCAGGCCTTTCATTCCCACAATGCGGAACTGCTGCGACGCCGCATCAACTATGTAAACAGAACCTATTTGAGCCCCCGTCAACGCCATGGACTTGTCCAAAAGCAGGCACAGCATCTCGTCAATATCCAATATCTTACTCGCAATTTCTGTAAGTTCCTTAATTGAAACCAATTCAAAAGTCTTCTGGCTGAGCTCTTCCGTCGTATGCTCAAACTTCTCCATCAATCTGTTGAAGGCGATGGATATATCCCGCAATTCCGCCACATCGTTTTTTATCTCCATGGAAACTGCATCGCCGGACGCGGCCTTTTTCATGGACATGGCAACGTCGAAGAACCTGTTGAAAACCTGACGAAGGATTATCAACCCGGTGCATACAACGACGAGGATTACGGCGATTATAATAACGTGTACAAAATTTAGAGTGATGCCACTTTGATAAATGATAAATAAAAGGACCAGGAAAGGCAGGGCAAAAATTAGGAATTCTATGATGGAGAGTCTGTATCTTAATTCCCGTCCTTCCATACTACCCATGATGCGAAATGCCATGGCAATTCTCCCAGTAGGTCATGAATGAATGATTGTTGTTTGATGCTTAACAGAATCGATAATTGGACCGTCTGCCAATCCTCTGTTCCACAAAATATACTGTGGAAGGTACCTCAAGTTGAACTTACATTCAAGGAGATTTTCCACGCCGATACGTCTTTCCTCCCTATACCCTCTCGTCCGCTAATATCCGGCCTTTGCAGCTGAGGGTTTATCCGTATGTTTCATCTGAAGGAGATAATCTATGCCGTAGGAAGGCTTAGACATTGCACCGTGAGAGAATCAAGCCATTGCTGCATGGTAGACAATTCTGCAATGCTCTATTCTGCCTGGTATTCTGGGCATGAGCCAATGACTCCTCTTGTAGTTTGTACGGCTTTGATGTATAAATATATCCCGTTTTCAAAGCAGCGCTCACAAAGGAATCTGATCTTCGACAAGGACAAGGCTATTCTTCCGTAACAATTTATACATGGCGAAATTCGCAAGGAGAGCAAGATGAGAGAATTGATGCAGATACTTGTCATATTATTATGTGCCTTTGTATGGTTTGGTGAGGCGGCCCATGCGGAACCTACCACAGTTATTTCCGAGGGCAAATATGTGATGGGAGACCTCGACTCCAAGAAGGACGCCAAGACCCTTGCCCTAATAGAAGCAAAAAGACTGGCGCTCGAGCAGGCCGGCACTTATATCGCCAGCTCCACTGAAGTGAAAAATTTTCAGTTGTCCAAAGATCAGATAAATACACTGGCCTCTGGTATCATGTCCGTGGAAGTTCTGAAGGAAGACTGGAAAATGTCAGGAGAAAACATGGTGGTCACTATCCAGATCCGGGCAACTATCGACACTTCCAACCTCAAAGACAAGATATCCAAGATGCAGGAAGGCGAGAACACGGAGAATTATAAGGAGATTCAAAACCAGTTGGTGACTTTGCAGAAGGAGCTTTCGGAACTTAAGGCACAGAGGCAGAAGGAAGCCGCGGCAGGGGCTAAAGAACCTCCCACGAAGGAGATTAAGGAAAAGCACGAGAATATTGTCAATAGAATGACGGCGCTGGAATATGTGGAAAAAGGCAATGGAGCGCTTGCCACTCAGCGCTGGAAAGATGCCCTCTATGCCTTTAATCAGGCTATTATACTTAATTCCGTCCTTGTCGATGCCTATGCGGGGAAGTCTTTTGCCCTCTATATGCTAAGAAGGCCGGGGAAAGCCCTTGCGTCCGTGGATAAGGGATTAGAGATAGATCCTCTATCAGCGAGAAGTCTCGGCACTAAGGCACTGATCTTAAAGGACCGACCAGATCAGGTCAATGTCGCATTGGGCCTTATCAAAAAAGCAATTCATATCAACCCTAACGTCCCCAGGCTTTATCGCATCAGAGGTGAAGTTTACATAAAAATGAGAAGACCCCGTCTGGCCCAGGCAGATTTTGTGACTGCCTGCAAGCTGGGGGCTAAAGAAGCCTGCCGAAGGGCAGAAATGTTGGTAGATAAGGTTGGTTCTAAAAGACAGTCCGAACGAAAATAGAATGCAAAAGGTGCGCTGAAGGATGAATATCACCGAGACGATGCGCAAGAAACTGCTCGGCTTTCAGAGGAATGAAATCACCGAGCATCATATCTATAGTAAACTCGCCCAAAAGATCAAATCACCTGAAAACCGAGAGATACTGGAAAACATAGCCGATGACGAACTGCGGCATTATCGAAAGTGGCAGAAATATACACAGCATGAGGTGGAATCTGACAGATTAAAAATCTGGAAATATTATTTAATCAGCCTTGTCTTCGGGTTCACCTTTGGCCTCAAACTGCTAGAGAAAGGCGAAGAGCACGCGCAGGACAGTTACGGTAACCTACGAGGGACAATTCCGGAAGCCGATGCCATCGTGAGAAATGAGGGCGAGCACGAGATGGCCCTCTTAAGACTTCTTGATGAAGAAAGGCTCCGCTATACAGGATCTATGGTGTTGGGCCTGAACGATGCGCTGATGGAGATGACGGGAGTGCTCGCCGGTTTCACTTTAGCCTTGCGAGACACGAAGCTGATAGCCCTCGCTGGCTCGGTCACAGGCATAGCGGCGGCCCTGTCTATGGGGGCATCGGAGTACCTCGCCACAAAGGCGGAAAAAGCGCCAGGAACCCGCTGAGAGCATCGCTCTACACCATTGGCGCTTATTTGATCACTATCATGATTCTGATTGCGCCCTATGTGATTTTAAAAAATTATTATCTCTGTCTGATGTGCGCACTCGCCGGGGCAGTTCTCATCATAGCAGTCTTTACGTGCTATATTTCCGTTGCGAAAGATGTGCCTTTCAAAGGGCATTTTCTCGAGATGGCGGGAGTAACCTTTGCTGTGGCTGCGCTCAGTTTCCTCATTGGCTATATCCTGCGCGCCTTCCTCGGCGTCAACGTCTGAGAGTATTTTGGGCTTGCATCCTGCCTCTCTTATTTACTTGCAAATCAACTTTTTTTGAGCTTTTTCGGTGCGTTCACCTCAGGCGATAAGATCAAATGGGGTGGGACTTCCTGCGCTCCCAGGATGTGAACAAGTTCATCCAGGGAGGAAGCTATATCAAGAAGCCTTGCAGCGGACATCACTTCCAGACCCGCAGCCAGAAGACCTTGAGCCACCTCGGGCGCCCTCGTAACCAGTGTTTTTCCCTTCGGCGTCAGATCGACATCGACGACCCGCCGGTCTTCACGAGTGCGCATCCGCAAGACAAGACCTTGATCTTCGAGACGGTTCAGTATGCCCACTACTGTTGCCGGATGAAGATACATCTTATGGGCCAACTCAGATACCTGAACGGGAGAGGATTGGGCGATCATCTTGATTGCCCAGAGCTGCGGACCAGTAATACCCGTCTGTTTCTTCGCCTTCTTGGATTGCTCGTTGATGACCTGGTATACCCGTCTCAGATTATTGAAGATGTCAGCAATGGCTTTCTGCTTTTTTGTCACAATCATTCCCCCGCACTATATGTTATGTTATATTGCTATACTGACCATTACTATACAAATTATTTTTATAAAAAACAATTGACTTTTTTTAAAAAAGTAGTAAATAGAACGTGTTATGTGTAGCTCAAAATCATGGAAAGGAGTATTTCATATGAAAAAACGAACAGCACTTTATGGGCTATTAGCATTCATTATGAGTCTCACGCTAATTTTTGCCGGCGCATGCACGAAGTCGGCGACTGTGAAGGACGTCGGCGCCGAACAGCAGGCAGCGGCTCAGAAGGATTCAGCTACCGGCGTTCAGAAGTCAATGCCTGAGGGCCAGAAAGTCGCGCCCGAGAGCGGAGCCGTGACAGCGGAAACCAGGGCAGGGACGACGGTCAAGGCAGAAGCATGCAAAATGGAGACCTATGCTGTCAAAAAGGGTGACTGCCTGTGGACAATAGCCAAGAAGAAGAAGATTTACAATGATGCTTTCCTCTGGCCTGTCATTTATGAGGCCAACAAAGGTAAGATAAAGAATGCAAATCTAATCTATCCGGGTCAGAAACTTAAAATTCCCCGCAGTGGCATAACCATGGATGCCATCAAGCATGCCAGGGAAAAAGCCGGTGCAAAGAAGCCTTATCTTCCCCCGGCGGCCGCGATAGTTCCGAAGGGTTAGGTGCTGATAAACATTTATTAATCTAAATTTGCTCCGCATTCGACGCATGTTGTTGCGCATGGCGAAGCTGTTCATGCCTGGATAAGTTATCGATAACAAATGGGGCTTAGGTTTACTCGTGAAACTGCAAGCCCCGTTTTTTTTGACCGACAGGCGATGGTGACTTCTCTCCTGATCTTTGCCTTCCCAACATTCTAATTCTATTATATACGTGTGGAAATTCTGAAAGGAAATAGAACAAGAGGCTGACGGATAAAAAACATATATCCCTTCTGATGAAAGTAGCCAGACGGGCGATGATTGAGAAAGGATTGCTCCCCGATTTCTCCGTTGAAGTAATAGCCGAACTTGCCGGTATTCAAACGTCCGAAGGAATCGATGACGAAAAGATTCGTGACCTCAGGGATGTTCTATGGGCGTCCATTGACAATGATGACACGCACGACATCGATCAACTCACCGCCGCACAGGCGATGCCCGGAGATGCCGCAAAGATTCTTGTGGCAGTCGCCGATGTAGACGCAATCGTCAGGAGCGGTTCGGCTATTAACGGCCATGCCCGCCGCAACACCACCTCCGTATATACAGCCGTCGAAATATTCCCGATGCTTCCCGAAAAGCTCTCTACAGATCTCTCCTCACTGAGCTTTGAAGAGGACAGACTTGCGTTTGTTGTCGAAATGCTGATTGACCGGGACGAATCCCTGCAGACTTCCGATATATACAGGGCCTGCGTATGCAATCACGCAAAGCTCGCCTACAACAGCACGGCGGCGTGGCTGGATGGAATCGGGAATGCGCCCTAAGTCCTCGCCTCTGCAAAAGGACTCGATGAAAATTTGCGTTTGCAGGAAAGAGCAGCGCAATCGATGAAGAATCTTCGCCGCCGTCAGGGGACGCTAAGCCTCGAAAGCGTTGAGGCAAGACCCGTATTTCTCGGCGATGAAATCCACGAACTCGAAGTCCAGAAAAAAACCGCGCCAGAACTATTATCGAAGAGTTCATGATAGCTGCAAACATTTGCGCCGCTTGCTATCTTTCATCAAGAAACTTCCCCTTTCTCAGGCGCCGCCCGCACACCGAAGAGGTGGGAAAGGATAATCGCGATCGTAAGGGAACACGGGTTTGAGCTTCCGCAAAAACCAGATTCAAGAGCGCTCGAAAAGTTCCTCCTGAAGGAAAAAGAGACCGATCCGCAGCGGTTCCCCGACCTTTCCCTCTCAATCATTAAACTCATCGGGCCAGGTGAATATATTGCGGTGCTCCCGGGGGACACTAATGCCCCGGGACACTTCGGTCTCGCTGCCAGTGCCTACACTCATTCCACGGCCCCAAATCACCGTTATGTGGATCTCGTCATGCAGCGTCTGTTGAAGGCGGCCATAGGAGGTGTACCCTTTCCATACAGCTGTGACGAACTTCAAGCCTTGGCCATAGACTACACGGAGAAGGAGAATGCCGCGAATAAGGTGGAACGGCAGGTATTCAAATCGGCGGCCGCTATTCTGCTCGAGTCAAGAATCGGAGAAGAGTTCAACGCTATCGTTACCGGCGCCGCCCCGAAAGGAACATGGGTACGCCTCACCCAACCACCTGTCGGAGGGAAACTCGTGGAGGGTTTTCACGGCGTAGACATAGGCCACAGAATTCGTGTACGGCTTATTCATACGAACGTGGAGTCGGGATTCATCGACTTTAAGAAGGCGGGATGATCAAATCAGGGAGAGGTCATGATTTCTTGCCCCTCTGGTACTAGGTCTGAGATTCTTATTGTAAGTGATAGAAATGGGCGCCGGGCCGACTCCCCTCCCCATCATGCCCTAACCGGTTCTCTGACGGCTGCATCTTCAGTCGCCCGCTTGCCGGTGTGTTCCGCAGCAGCAAGATGCTTATCTGACGCGCTCTCCTTAGACTTAGTCCAACGAAGGGAATATTTTCATGAGAGGAGTGAAAAGCTTTGACGTATTCAATTGCCTGCCCGGTACCTTGTGATTATGAAACAAAGGTTTATGCAAAGAATAGTGACTAGGCAGTGAATGCCATCATCAGGCAGGTGCTGTCAGCTGCCGCAATGTCGAGAACAATTGTCGTTGCGGAAAAGCCTGTATCCAGCTGCAACCCATGACCGCGGAACAGTTAAGAGGGATTGTACGATTATGCATGAAAGAAGAATATGACGCGTCAACCCGCCATGTGGCCGGCGGTATTAACCACAAAGGCATTTAAGTGTTTTCAGGGCCTCCTTTCCGGGAATAAATGCGCCGGTTCAGGGAAACCCTCCTCTTGTGGCAATATCAAGAATTGCCGTTACCTAGGAAAGGGCCCTTGAGTAACCTGAACCATATCACCGACACGAAGCCATTTTGAGAAGGCAGCCTGCACATTTTGAGGGGTTAACTTCAAGAATCTTCCTGCAGCGATAACTGGCTCATCGAGGGGCAGGTCATGAGTCGCCCTATAAACAAGTCCCAGTGCTATGCTGTCAGCGGAGGCCTCGGTAAGTTGTATCTCTCTCAGTATAAGGGCTTGAGCTTTGTTCAGTTCATCCTGTGTGACAGGTTCATCCTGCATCTTCTTCAGATCATGTTCAATGATGGCTCTCGCCTTAGACACATTGTCAGCGTCGCAGGAATACCTGACTTCATAAAGCGATCGCGTCTCGCCCATATCGAATGATGAAGAAACATAATAGACAAGCCCCGTCTTTTCTCTGAGATCCCGGTAAAGCCAAGTTGAGTAGAACGCGCCGCCCAGCACGTGGTTGCCCAATTCCAAGGCGTAGTAATCCGGATGAGATCTAGTCAAGCCGAGCGTTTCGGCGAGAATCACCTTGGCCTGAGACCGGCTGAGGTCCGGCACGGCCGTGGCGGATGGCTTATTCTTCGGAACCGGAGGCAGGAGGGTCACAGGCTTTGGCCCTTCGGCCTTCCATGATCCGAAGTATTTCCCGATCACCTTTCCGACAGCCTCGGGCGCCACCTTGCCGATGAAGACAATTGTCGTCAGATCCGGACGGAACACTTTCTGATAATATAATTTCAAGTCATCGAGAGTAAGAGAAGAAATGGTCGATGGCGTCGCTTCGCGGAGGGCCGCGTCTTTTGAGGGAAAGAGGGAAGTTCGGAGTGTCCTCTTCGTCAGATAGTCGGAACTTTCAAGTTCGCCCGCTGCTTCATCCGCCGCCTGTTTCCGCAATGTTTTGAAGGCTTCTTCGGGCAGTGCCGGGTGAAGCAGATTGTCTGCAAGAAGCTCGACGCCGCGATCAAAGTGTTTGGCGAGCGCTTGGAGAGAAAAATCCGTGTCCACAGATATTTCCGCCCCTATATCGTCCATAGCTTTCTGGAAATCCAGCCTGTCCAGTGAAGCTGTGCCGAAGGAAAACAACGGTCCCAGCACTCGATCCAATCCTTCCTTTCCCTCCGGAGTCTGAAGGTAAGGGTTGTTTTGCACATGGCCGTATATACTTGCAGTGTCGCTCACAGATGCATATTGAATGATAAGTTTGAGCCCATTGGGAAGAACTACGACTTCGGGATTCACCGTGGAAGCCGGCACGGAGAGCCGATTCAATGCCTTGTCTGCCCAGTCAGGAAGCTGAACGCTTTTTGTCTCTTTCGGCGCGAAGGACTCTATTCCCCCGCGTGGCCTTGCAGAGACTGGCTTGCCAGCGGTTTCCGGGACGAGGATGGTTTCTACAGATTGATGAAGCTGCAGGTATTTCGTGGCCACCCTGTTGACGTCGGCTACAGAAACCTCCTGGATGGCGCTTAAGGTGTCGTCCGGTGATTGCCTTCCTTCCACCGCTAGCGCCTGAGACCAGACTGCAGCAAGACCAGGAACTGAATTTTTCTCAAGTTCGGACCTCATCAACCTGTTGCGTTTTGCTGCCTCAACAAGGTCAGCGGAGAATCCTTTTCTCACATCGTCCGTAAGAATCCTCCTGATCTCCTGAATCAAAGGTTGAGGATCGGTTCCCTTCGGGAAAGAAGCCGCTGCATAGGCCATGCCGGCTGCAGGAAGTGTGAGCAGACTGAATTGAATGTCGAGGGCCTTTCCATTGATCACCAACTCGAACAGACTCCCTCTCTGGCTGCTCAATACATCTGCAAGCACTTCACTTGCCGCATAATCCCCGCTTCCGTAACCGGGCATACGGAAAGAAATAGCTGCAAGCCCGTGCGACTGGTCAGTCCTCATCGTGAAGGATTCCGGTTTCATGGATCCAAGCAGCACATCGGAACGTTTCGGAAGATTCTTGCGCGGTATGCTAGCAAAATATTTCTCGACGCCCTTAATTGCAATCCTGGGATCCACATTGCCCACAATTACGAGAATAGCATTGTTGGGCGCATACCACGTGCCATAAAATGCTTTAAGCATGGCTCCTGTTGTCTTTTCAAAGGAAGGAACCGTTCCGAGAGGTGTATGCGCATAAGGCGTATCCTTGAACATAATTTCGAGAAGCCTTGCATAAAAGATATAGTCGGGATCGGACAGATCCTGAGCCACCTCCTGTTCAATTGCCCCCCTTTCCTCCTTCCATAATTCCTCACTGTCGAGTACACCCTTCATCCGGATTGATTCTATGTGCAGGGCCATGTCCAGATCTTCCTGCGCGCAGGTAAAAAAATATTGTGTCACCGTCTGTTGCGTGTCCGCATTGAAATTTCCGCCCATCAAGGAGATGATGTCTGCGAGCTGATCCGCTGTAAGACCCGGGCTGCCCCTGAACATCATGTGCTCCTGGGCATGGGCCATTCCGGGAAACCCTGCCGGCGCCTCGTTTGAACCGACAAGGTAATTCACTATTGTCGTGACGACCGGAGCCTGGGTGTTTCGGACAATAATAACCCGCAACCCATTTTCCAGAGTGGCTCTCAGTATATCTTCATCTCCTGTTCTTTCTTCAGCCGATGCCCAGGCCGCAGGCAACAGGGAAATCAGGACCGCCGCAAGGATCAGAACGAGAAAGCTGAATTCCGAGATTCGTGTATGGATCCTTTTCACAATCGCCTCCATCTACGCAGTATTAATGTTGTTATTTTATGCGTTGCTTACAAACTAGTCAATACTTCTTCAGAGAGGCGGCAAAGCGGGGGAAGGTGCCTTTCTTTATTTTTCCCATCGGGAAAAGTGTTCGTCATAGCTTCTGACGCAGATAAAGTGGAGCAAGAACATTCTTCTTTCCTCAATAACTTCTGCGCGCCTCTCATTGATTATCCAATGTCGGACTAGGGCATAAAGCGGGTCAAAATCAGTTATTGACGTATTGCATTCATTCGCGCGTAAGCTATACTTGCGTGGGAAGATGGATTGGACGCGGCACCGCGAAGGCGGTGTGAAAAGAAACGAGTCGAGTCTATCATTATTGCAATACGGGAAAAAGAAGTGAATTATTGATAGAAGAGATGTCTGATATCTTGCTTGTGGAAGACAATAAATACAATGTGGAGTTTATACTCGATGCACTAAGTCAGCACAACCTAGCCACAGGGTCAAGGTTTTTCGTGACGGCGGGGAATCCTTGGGCTATCTGTTTGCAGCCGGTGAGTATAGTGACCTCGAATCCTCAAAAAGACAACCCAGCGTAATTCTGCTGGACCTGAGCTTGCCGAAGATGGACGGGCGAATGATAAGAACCAATGAGACGACAAAGATGATCTCCGCAGTGGTTTTCTCATCATCGACCAACGACCAGGACAAGATAGACAGCTACCTGCTGGGAGCAAACAGCTTCGTCATAAAGCCCATTGCGTACGACAAATTTATTGAGACTGTTACAAAAATAGGTTCCTATTGGGCATTGCAGAATGCGCCTCCGTAATGAAAACTCATCGCGAATAGCTGATGCGGCGATTAGTAACACCGTGACAATGTATCGAACCCCAAGCAACATAATGTTTATTGAGCAAATCCTGATCCTTTTCCCCATGATCCAGATATTCCAACGCAAATAAAGCAGTCAGGGGCTGCACGAGAATCTATTCGTATGGTCACACCCCGTTTAATATCATTGACATGCAGGTGTTTTCCTCTTATAAACCCCACATCCTGATTCTTATTGCCGCGTATTGACGATGAGCAAATTCAACCTAAAAATTCTCGTAGTTCTTTCATTAGGGCATCTGGTAACAGATATATACCAGAGTGCACTCCCGGCCATACTCCCCTTCCTTAAAGAGAACCTTTCTCTTTCTTACACCATGGCTGGTGTCATCCTCATGGCCGCCAATTTCACATCCTCTCTTGTCCAGCCGCTTTTTGGTTTTCTCTCGGACAAACAGGAAAAGGCCTTTCTTCTGCCTCTCGGGTGCCTGTGTGCCGGTCTTGGATTCTCTTTATTGTCCTTCCCTTCAAGTTATGCGCTTATCTTCGTGCTTGTCATAATCAGCGGATTCGGCATTGCATCATACCATCCCGAAGGATACAAGACCGCCCATTTTTTTACGGGCGAGAAGCGGGTAACCGGGATGGCCATATTCTCAGTCGGCGGAAATCTAGGATTCGCCCTCGGCCCGATAATCGTAATCTACATAATCAAGTACATGGGATTTTCTTTACTACCCATTATAATTGTCCCATCGGTTATTTTTGTTGCGATTATAATATTCTATTGGCGGGACATATCCATTACCGAAATCAAACGAGATAGGTCAGCGGACGGCAAAGCTTCACAGGAGCGGCAAAAGGGTGCTTACATATCTTTATCGGTAGTGATTGCTATCGTGATTATGAGGTCATGGACGCAGATGGGCCTTATGAGTTACATCCCGTTTTACTACATAAACCATCTCAAAGGGGATCCGCTTTATGCAGGCAAGCTCGTGTTTGTTCTTCTTCTCGGTGGAGTCATCGGCACCCTGGGCGGAGCGCCTTTGGCCGACAGGTGGGGTCATAGACGTTATCTGATGCTGTCCATGTTTCTTAGCACTCTTATTCTGCCACTGATATTCATCGTTGACGGCTACATGCTGTTTCTTGCACTCGGACTTCTCGGTACGACCTTGATTTCAACCTTTTCTGTTACTATTGTCATGGCACAGCAGTTATTGCCGAAAAATCTTGGCGTTGCCTCCGGCTTCATGGTAGGTTTTGCTATCGGAGCGGGCGGCATTTGTGTCACGCTCCTTGGAGTCATTGCCGATCATTTTGGCGTGCCTGTCGCCCTGAAATCGATCATGATCCTTCCGTTCGCGGGATTCCTTCTCAGCGCCCTCCTACCGTACCCCGGAAGATAGAAAGACAAGAACAATAGCCGGGCTTTGATACGATAGGCATTGGCCTTTCTCAAGGTGATACCGCAGAAATAGACTCACTCTCTCCGCCATTAGCTACAGAAACGGATGGCTGGGCATTTCGTTAACACCCCGCACTTTTTGTGAATCTCGTATTCAGGTACTGCCCACTCCTTCTACATAGGTCTATACTCCCATTTTACAGCTATTTTATGCATATTGATTCCGGTCACATGAGAAGCTATTTTCTTACATAATAATTTTAGTGCCCCGTTGCCGGATGTTCGCTACGTATGGCGCAGGGCCATTGGGTGTGGAGGGACACATGGAGATCAAAGGTAAACGGCTTATCCTGCTCGTGGAAGACCGGTACCAAGTTCTGGAACTGTGGTATCCGCTCATCCGTCTCCGAGAGGCGGGAGCAGAGGTAATGGTTGTCGGTCCGGAAACAGGACGCGTTTATAAGAGCGGTAACGGCTATGAGATTACTGCAGATGCCTCTGTGGCAGACATCAGGATCCAAGAATACGATGGCGTAGTTGTGCCCGGCGGATACGCCCCCGATTTAATGCGGCGCAATCCCGCCATGATCGCTGTTGTACGGGACGCCTACACTCAGGGTAAAGTCGTGGCGGCCATCTGCCACGCAGGATGGATGCTCGCTTCAGCCGGGATCGTCCGGGGAAGGAAAGTGACCAGCTTCTATAGCATGAAGGACGATATGATCAATGCCGGTGCAATCTGGCTAGATGAGCCAGTCGTTCGTGACGGCCGCATAATAACATCGCGCAAACCCGAGGACCTGCCATTCTTCTGTGGAGAAATTATCAGTGCCCTATCCGGCAAATAGCCGAAGTGATGATTAACCTACGAGAAGATAGCCAGTGCTTTCAGGCAATCAGCCTTTGATTTATTATTTATGAGAGACGAGAGAGGTACGTTCGGAGATTTGTTTTCCTATCGGCAATACCAAGTTTTCTTCTTATATTCTTCCTGTGAAAATCGATGGTCCTCTCCAAGACATTTAGCATCTCCGCCATATCCTTACTGGAATTTCCCTCCTTCACAAGGCCGGCAATTTGAAGCTCCTTGAAAGTCAGATTCATATATTTGGGAGACAGTCTGTGCGAAAAGGAAGAGGTGATATTTTTTAGATTTGCCTCGAGTATCTTGACATAGGCTGATTCTTCGGTTCCCAAACCGATCTTTTTCAACTTTCCGATATATGGCATGATGACATTCTCGACATTTGCCATTACCCACTCTTCAAACTCTCTCTTATCCTTGTCCCGTTGTTTCAGCAGAACTTTCAGAGCAGCATTGAGCTCTTCGAGGTTAACGGTTTTTCCTCCAGATCGGCTTCTCTTCTTATCAACGCCTCCTCTATCTTTCCGCGCTGCGCAATCTCTTTCATAAGTTGACGGTTTTTCAGCAGAAGTTCTTGAGTTCGTTCCTCTACCAGACGTTCCGAATGATCATATGCCTCCCTTAAGGCTTCCTCCGCCCTCTTACGTTCAGTTATATCCCTTGATATCCCCAAGAGACCGGCAACCTTGTTCCCTTCATAGACGGCCCTGCTGTGGACCTCGACTATATTCTTCTGCCCATCCGCTCTTCTATAGCTCAATTCATAGGGTAGCCCCTTGTTACCTTTCATCACCTTTTTGAAATTATTCATTGCCAGTTCCCTATATTCCGGCATGACAAGATCGAGGAAATGCAGATGGTAAAACTTTTCCGCAGGAATTCCCGCTCTGTTAACTATTACTCTGTTCACAAATGTGAAGTATCCTTTTTCACTTATCTTGTATGCTCCGTCGCTGATATGGTCCAAAATATGATGGTATAGGGACTCATCCTTTTGAAACAGCTTCTTTGCGTCCCTATGTCTCAATTTATCGGCATTCGTCATGGCGAGCTGAAGATGCTCCTTCTCCAGCTCTTTTATAAGTTGTCCCTGCGTCTGAGGTTTGCCTTTCATATCAGGAAGCCGCTAATTCGCTAAATTTGAGAAATACAAAAACATGGCATTAATCGCAGTAAGGCCGATGCTTTCCAGGTAATGGCATCCACCAATCCCTTGCAGCTGATATGATTTTTGAGGGAAAGAGTTTGCATATTTTCCCCACCGTAAATATGGGTGCAATTGAAGATCAAATAATAACCGATAGAATGGGAAACAGTTGTCGAAAAATACAACAAAGAAATATAGTTGACAAGGAGAAAAATGACTTTCAAAGCAATTTATTCAATGACCATTAGTCCCGTCTTGCTCACTGCGAACCTATTCGACTACGTCCTATTTCCTGCGGCATAGCCTTGAAGAAGAGTAATTGTCATTGACCAATGTTTAGTATCCTTGACAGGGGAACCGCCTTCCCCTATAGTGCATGTTATACAGATCAATTTGAAAGTTATGGATAATCCATTAGTCTACGATCGCCACAGGTAAGCAAATGATCCAACAGCCGTCTGATTTCTGGAGCATCCCACAGGCCGATTTGTTGGCAGGGCTCGACACCCGGCAGGAAGGGTTGGAGAGCGCTGAGGCGGTGCGGAGGTTAATAAATTGCGGGGCTAATCTGCTCAAGCCGCCCAAGCGATCCGACGCGGTCACGCTTCTTCTTGCCCAATTCAAGAGTCCCATTATCCTCACCCTTATTTTTGCTGCCGGATTATCTTTCTTCCTGCAAGACCATGTGGATGCAGCTATTATTCTTTTTATCGTTCTAGTAAGCGGTCTTCTGGGGTTCTGGCAGGAACGAGGCGCCGCTGATGCCATAGAAAAGCTCCTGTCCATCGTCAGAATCAAGACGACAGTTCTCCGTGATGCCAGCCCCAGTGAGATTCCCATAGAAGATGTCGTTCCGGGAGATATCGTAACCCTCAATGCCGGTGATGCCATACCCGCAGACTGCCTGATTCTGGAATCAAAAGATCTCTTTGTGGATGAGGCAACCCTGACAGGCGAAACGTATCCCGTCGAGAAAAATGCCGGTCTCTTACCGGCGGAAACACCGCTCAGCGGGCGGGCAAACTGCCTATTTATGGGAACCCATGTCATCAGCGGCACGGCCCGAGCCGTTGTTGTTCTCACAGGAACGCAGGCTGAGTTCGGCAAGATTTCAGAAAGGCTTAAACTGAGACCCCAGGAAACTGAATTTGAGCATGGCATCCGGCAATTCGGGTATTTGTTGCTCGAAGTAACGCTGGCCCTAGTTTTCCTGATTTTTGCCGTAAATGTCTATTTCCACCGGCCCGTCCTGGAATCGTTTCTTTTTTCTCTGGCTCTGGCGGTGGGGCTGACGCCTCAACTGCTACCCGCTATTATCAGTATCAATCTGGCTCATGGCGCCAAGAAGATGGCACAGCAAAAGGTCATTGTGAAGCGGCTCGCTGCCATAGAGAATTTCGGGAGCATGGATGTCCTCTGCTCCGACAAGACGGGGACTCTGACTGAGGGAACAGTTCATCTCCAGTCGGCATCAGATCTCGCAGGCAATTCCAGTGAGCGCGTTTTTTTTCACGCCTATCTGAACGCCTTCTTTGAAAAGGGCTTCTCAAATCCTATCGATGAAGCGATTCGCTCATACAAACATCCGGATGTGTCCGGGTATGAAAAGGCTGACGAGGTGCCTTACGACTTCATCAGGAAGCGCTTGAGCATCCTGACCGTAAAGGACGGCATTTTTTTGATGGTCACCAAGGGGCCTCTTCCCAATGTGATCGACATCTGTTCGACGGCAGAGGTTCCCTCGGGCAATAAAGTAGATATAGCTTCGGTAAAACAGGAGACCCATCAGAAATTTGAGACACTTAGCAATCAGGGTTTTCGCCTCTTGGGGATTGCCTATCGGGAAATGGGGGCGCAGCCTCGCATTGATAAGGATTGCGAGAAAGATATGACATTCCTCGGATATCTCGTTTTCTTCGACCCGCCAAAAACGGGGATCACAGAAACAATTGACCACCTCAGAAAGTTGGGCATTTCTCTGAAAATTGTTTCGGGGGACAATCGCCTTGTCGCCGCCAAGGTTAGTCAGGATGTAGGAATGGCGGGTGCAAGAATTGTTACAGGAGGTGAACTCCGGGATACAAGCAATGAGGCTCTTTTATCAAAGGTAACAGAGACGGATATTTTTGCAGAGGTAGAGCCTAACCAAAAGGAACGGATTATCTTTGCACTCAGGAGGGCCGGGCATGTCGTGGGATATATGGGAGATGGAATCAATGACGCATCCGCCCTCCATGCCGCTGACGTCGGTATTTCCGTGGATACTGCCGTGGATGTGGCTAAAGAATCAGCAGATATAGTTCTCTTGGAAAAAAATCTGGCCGTTCTTGTGCAGGGCGTACGTGAAGGAAGAACAACCTTTGCCAACACCTTGAAGTATGTCTTTATGGCCACGAGCGCTAATTTCGGAAATATGTTCAGTATGGCAGGCGCATCTCTCTTTCTTTCCTTTCTTCCCCTGCTGCCCAAGCAGATCCTGCTCACTAATCTGATGACAGATTTCCCGGAAATGACGATTGCCACGGACCATGTGGACAGGGAAATGGTGGATCAGCCCAGGAGGTGGAATATTGCCTTTATCCGGAAATTCATGTTGACCTTCGGCCTCGTCAGTTCAATTTTTGATTACCTCACCTTTGCAGTTCTGCTTCTTATTCTCGATGCTACACCGGAGCAGTTCAGAACCGGGTGGTTCATGGAATCAGTTATTTCTGCGTCCATCATTGTGCTTGTCATCCGCAGCCGTAGGCCTTTCTACAAGAGCAGGCCGGGAAAGTATCTGTCCGTCGCCACAATCACTGTTGTCATAGCCACGCTCGTCTTTCCTTTTTCTCCCATCGGGACGATGTTCGGATTCACATCACTGTCTCTCTCTTTTCTGATAATGATGGGCTTAATCGTGCTCCTCTATATCCTGCTGGCAGAGTTCACCAAAAAGATATTTTATCAGAGGGTGAACCTTTAAGAATTTCGGTATGAGCAAGTCCGAACCAGGGAATCGGTTAAGTTATGCAGATTCTGCCAATTGCAAATTCTATCGAAAGTTATTAAAGTCTTGACAAAATATAATTTAATACAAAAAATATAAACTAAATTGGAAAATTGATGCGAGAATAATCTGAGGGGGCATATTATGAAAAGGACTCTCATTTACACTACAGCATTGGCACTAGGGGGAATGCTGGTTTTTCTTGCCGGAAATGCAGGAAGTGAAGATTACAACGTAGGGCAGACACTATTTAAGAAAAACTGTCAGTTCTGCCACAATCTCAAGGGTGATGATAATTACTCTTCCACCTATTATCGCCAATACAGGCCAAAGGATTTCACCGACCCCGACTCATGGAAGGGACTCAGCAGGGAGAAGATCGAACAGGTTATCAAGAATGGCAAGGGCGTGATGCCGGCCATAAATCTCAAGCCCGAAGACACTAAGGCCATAATTGATTACATGACCCATGTACTGAAAAATTAGGAAAGGTATCTTCCTTCATTTGGGACTATGTCACAATTTCCTTTTTTTATTTCGCGTGAAACGAGAAATCCCTGTCACGACATGAAGGGTAGGGCAGGAATTTCTCAGTCGCCCCGTGCCTTTCGCCCGACTATGTCACAGGTGAAAAATTCGACGATTGGGTGCGGCCGGGGGCAATCGTCGGAAAGGGTAGAGAGTAAGCCGGGAGCGGCATCGGAGGCAATGCAGTTTACTTGCAAAGACAGGATCAGCCTTAAGCGATAGACATAAATATCAATTGCTATTGGAAATAAGGAGCGTGCTTATGTGGGAATATACGGACAAGGTCAAGGAACACTTCCTCAATCCCCGCAACGTCGGAGAAGTTGAGAACCCGGACGGCATAGCCGAAGTAGGTTCCATCGCCTGCGGAGATGCCCTCAAACTTTCCTTCAAATTAGATGAGAACAAGAGGATCAAGGACATCAAGTTTAAGACCTTCGGCTGTGCCAGCGCGATAGCGACATCATCCGCATTGACGGAGATGGTCAAAGGGATGACCCTTGATGAGGCTATGAAGGTGACAAACCAGGATATCGCGGCCTATCTCGGCGGTCTGCCCCAGGAAAAAATGCACTGCTCCGTCATGGGAAAGCAGGCTATGGAGAAGGCTATTGAAAATTATAGGGGTGGCCCGCCCACGGAACCGGCGGCGCAGATCATCTGCGAGTGCTTCGGTGTAACAGAGCGCGAAATCGAGCAAGCCGTAAGAGAAAACAATCTCTCCACCGTTGAGGAGGTAACGAACTACACTAAAGCCGGCGGCGGCTGCGGAGGCTGTCATGACGCCATCAGGCAGATCATCGAGAGGGTACGCGCCGAAGCCGCGCCAGTCGCCAGACCGAAGCTCTCCAACATCCAGAAGATCAAGATGATCGAGGAGACCATCGACCGCGAGATCCGACCGTCTCTGAAGAAGGACGGTGGCGACATCGAACTCGTAGATGTAATCGGCAACCGCGTCCTCGTTGCCACAAGAGGAACCTGCGCAACCTGCAAGGCCGCGGATATCACACTGAAACATTTCGTCGAAATAAAACTCCGGGATTTTGTATCGCCCGAACTTGTTATTGAAGAGGTGACTACATGAGGACAATCTATCTCGATAACAATGCGACGACGCAGGTCGCAGAAGAGGTTCTCGATGCCATGCTGCCCTATTTCCGCGACCTCTACGGAAATCCATCCAGCATGCATTCCTTCGGAGGCCAGGTCGGACGTAAAATACGAGAGGCCCGTGAACAAGCGGCGGCACTGATGGGCGCTCAACCGGAGGAAATCATCTTCACAAGCTGCGGTACGGAAAGCGACAATGCAGCTATCCGCTCAGCCCTGGAGGCCCATCCCGACAGGCGGCACATTTTGACAAGCCGTGTCGAGCATCCCGCAGTCAAGTCACTATGCGCCCATCTAATAAGGCAGGGCTATCGCATCACCGAACTCCCCGTTGACAAGGACGGCATCCTAGACATGGCTCAGTATGAAAGGGCCCTCACGCCGGATACGGCCATAGTCAGCCTCATGTGGGCGAACAACGAAACGGGGGTTCTCTTTCCCGTGGAAAAAGCGGCAGAACTTGCAGCGGAGAGAGGCATTCTGTTTCACACAGATGCCGTCCAGGCAGTGGGAAAGATTCCCGTAAACATGAAAGCGAATGCCATCGATATGCTTTCCATATCCGGCCACAAACTTCATGCGCCGAAGGGCATCGGAATCCTTTATGTCCGCAAAGGAACGCGGTTCTCGCCTTTCATTATAGGCGGGCATCAGGAGAAGGGGCGCCGGGGCGGCACGGAAAACACACCCAGCATTATCGGATTGGGCAAGGCCTGCGAATTGGCAGCCCGCAATATAGATACAGAGAACAGGACGGTTTTGCGCCTTCGGGACAAACTTGAGACCGAGATTCTCTCCCGGATTCCCAACAGTCGGGTGAATGGAACCAGCCTGTATAGGCTCCCCAACACGACAAACATCAGTTTTGAGTTCGTCGAGGGTGAGGCCATCCTTCTCCTTATGGATGATTATGGAATATGCGCATCGTCCGGTTCCGCCTGCACATCAGGGTCATTGCAGCCCTCCCATGTGCTCCGCGCTATGGGCGTTCCCTTCACCATGGCCCACGGTTCCATCAGGTTCAGCCTCTCAATCTATAATAGGGAAGAAGAAATAGACTTCGTCATAGAAAAGCTGCCTCCCATAATCGAACGGTTGCGCAGCATGTCGCCATACTGGAATGCAGGCAACCAGGTATGCTCTATCCAGTAAAGGAGGAAAAATCACCATGGATGATGACAAGTCTAAATTGGATCAATGCAAAACGGATATTGGGATAACCCGAAAATTTCGCGATGAAATACCGGCCATAGTTGAAGAGCTTGCATCGTCCTGCGCTCACCACGATTGCTTTGATCATGTAGGCCCGGAACCCATTCCGTCGCGAGAGGCTATTATTGATACCGTGCACATGACGTGCCGCATACTCTATCCCGGTTATTTTATCCGTACCCGTGTGGATGAGGTCAACGTGGGATACTATTTCGGTCAGGAGTTAACGGCTCTTTTTGAGGCCCTCTCCGAACAGATAATGCTGGCGATAAGGCATGACTGCATCCGGCACAATCAGATCTGCACAAATTGCGAAGAGCGAGGCCAGCACGCCGCTATCGGCTTTCTCCGCGGCATGCCTAAATTACGCGTCCTGCTTGCCACAGACATTAAGGCGGCCTATGAAGGAGATCCCGCCGCCAAGAGCTTTGATGAAATCATCTTTAGTTATCCGGGGCTTTTTGCTATCACTGTATATCGCATCGCGCATCAGCTGCATCGAAACGACATTCCCCTTATCCCGCGCATTATGACTGAATACGCCCATAGCAGAACCGGGATAGATATCCATCCCGGCGCCGATATCGGGGAGAGTTTTTTCATCGATCATGGTACGGGTGTGGTAATCGGAGAGACGACCAACATCGGCAAACGGGTCAGACTCTATCAGGGCGTAACCCTGGGCGCACTGTCGCTCGGTCGCGAAGAACTGGAGAGTCTTAGAAACAAGAAGCGACACCCAACTATTGAGGACGATGCTATCATCTATTCAAATGCCACCGTGCTGGGCGGGAAGACCGTTATCGGAGCCCGCTCGGTGATCGGCGGAAACGTCTGGATCACTGACTCGGTGCCGCCCGATACGGAGGTATTTCTGAAAAAACAGGAACTCGTGCTGAGGGGAAAACTTTCAAATAAAACAATTGCTTGATCTCATATTACCGCTGCGCTTCCTCTTCATCTTCCAAACCCTTAGGTAGCTTATACCTACCATTACTCTTCCATTAAATCCTCATTGCTTGGCACTGCTAATCACATTAGTTTAATTTTGATAAATGGAATGTTGATACAAGGTCGGCCGCTCGAAAATGGATATTGTCCGCGACATCCAGGCAAATGAAGGCTATTCATGCTATTTTCGCATGAAGAATTTGTGTGGCGAGGATTGCCCGTGGAAAGACGACTGCATAGATCTCAAATGAATATGGCTTCCGGCTACAGGACGGATAACCCTCAGGGTATGTATGTAAAAAACCGGCCACGCCGACACCGCAGGAATCATCCCGTGAAAGGTATAAAGAATGTAAAGCGCTTTGAGATCCTGAAGAGGGCAGGAAAGACGGCGGTGCTCCTTGTCGCTCCGGAAACGGGCAGGCTGCCGGAAGATATGGGAAGCCTTGCGAGATACATATCCGGCAAGTCAGGGGGGTTGGGAGAGATGGTCTCTGCGCTTTCCGAGGGGCTTAGGGCGCGGGGTATCAACTGCCACCTGGCGACGCTAAATCTGAAAAAACGCTTCCAGCAGGAGAGCGGCATGGATGAACATGCGTGGCGTCAAGTCAGATATAAGGTTGATCCTGACAAGATCCACCTGGTGAGTTCATCAATTTATGCGAACATCCCCAGTGCATATTCGGGAAACCCACTTTCAAATGCCGCTGAATTTCAGAAGGAACTGGTAAACAACACCATCAAGACGGTGCGGGCAAGAAGCGGTGGAATGCTGATTGTGCACAGCCACGACTGGATGGCAGGCGGTGTTGTTACGGCCTACGCGAAATCGAGGGACTGTCCCGTACTGCATACAGTGCACAACGTCCACACAGGTCACATCCCTTTAGATATGTTTTTCGGTGTAGATATCGACAGCCTTGCATGGAATATCTACTTTTCAAAAGAACATGGTAAGACATGCATTGACTCCCAAGCCACAGCCATTAAGAGCGCCACCATGGTTAACTTTGTAGGGAAAAAGTTTCTCAAGGAGATCATTGAAGACTATTTTCTGGACAGGTCATTCATCCCCCCAAGTGTCAGGCAAGAGGTCAAGGAAAAGTACAATCACGGTGCGGCATTCTCCATCATCAATGCGCCATCCCCGGGGATGTATCCGGAGAGGTGTGAGCACCTTGTACGGAAGTACGATCCAAATGACGACGTCATTACGGCAAAAAGGGAAAACCTGGTGGAATTTCAGAAGAGGACGGGGCTCGTGGTGAATCCCGATGCGATTCTTCTCTATTGGCCGTCGAGGCTGGACGAAACGCAGAAAGGATGTGAGATACTGGAGCATATCGCCCTTAGATTTGTCATAGAAAACGGCGACGTCCAGATTGCCGTTGTCGGTAACGGCGTTGAAGGAAATCGAACCCACGAGGATATTATGGGGAGTATCGCATGCGCCTCCGGCGGGAAGATAACATACCAGCGATTCAGCGAACCCCTTTCCATGCTGGGTTACGCCGCGGCAAGCGATGTATTCGGTGCATCCCTTTATGAGCCCTGCGGTCAGATAGATCAAATAGGCAATCTCTTCGGCGCCACGGCGACGAATCGTGACACGGGCGGTTATAGTGACAAGATAGAGGAGTTGCAATTGCGTTGTGATGGCGCTTCTTGCAACGAGGGAAACGGCTTCCTATTCCAGAATTATGACCCGGGAGGTTTATGGCATGGGTTATCCAGAAGTGTGCGGTTTCACAGGAAACCACCAGAGATAAGAGAGCCGCAGATAAAGAGAATCATGAGGGAAGCGAGAAGGAGATACAGTTTAGACAGTATGGTTGATGAGTACGTGAAGGTTTACGAGAGGCTAAACGGCAGACCACTAAACTGAATACAATCAAGGAAACGGGGATAATGGCAAATGCTTTAAAAATACTGCTTGTTGAGGACAATAGAACGGATGCCGTATTGATTGAAGAGATGATCTATCAAGTGGACGCGAACAGTTCTCGCGATGTCACTTATGAATTGGTCCACAAAGAACTGCTCCGTGACGCCTTAAATTATTTGTCCAAAAATACGGTTGATGTGATTCTCCTGGATCTATCCCTCCCTGACAGCAAGGGCCTTGAAACCGTAAAAAAAATGGGCGAGGGGGAAAAGAACGCACCCATTATTATCCTCACAGGTCTCGATGACGACGCTACTGCCATACAGGCCTTGCAACACAGCGTTCAGGACTATCTAAATAAGAACTGGACAGATAGCATTCTGCTTCATCGTTCCATAAAATACTCTATAGAACGCTTCAACAATATAAAAGAGAAGGAAAGACTGATAAGGGAACTTAAAGAGGCGCTTGATAATATAAAGACTTTGCGAGGACTGCTCCCCATCTGCGCCGGCTGCAAGAATATACGCAATGATGACGGATACTGGATACAGGTTGAATCCTACCTGAAGAGCCATTCCGATCTCAATTTTACGCATAGCATCTGTCCTGATTGCGTGAAGAAGCTGTATCCTGAATTTTCTCGGAACAAAAAAGTGGGTGGAGAAAAACGCCGGCATCCGAGAAAGACTGTCTCATTTCCCGCTCTGATAAGCAGCTGTCGATTGGAAGATAAGACACTGTTGCAGTCCGCATTGATCGTAGATATTTCTCTGGGCGGATTACAGATATTGATCCCGAGTACCTATGAATTAAAGAAGCAAGGAGAGGGGGAAGCTTCCAAGATGACAATTACCTTCGCACTGCCTGAAAGTAAGAAGCCCCTTAGCATCCAGTGCGTGCCCCAACGTGTGTCTCGGTCTGGTCAAGAAACCAAGATCGGGGCTTCTCTGATTGACACCGATGTTGAGATGTATCAAACACTTCAAAATTATCTAATGAGTTCAATGTCGGCATAAATTTCATCGCACGATATATCCTCTTATCCTATATTCTGCAAAAAATACTCTCACGCGCGGGTTCTATGACAATGTTCAAAGACCGGATCATCGACGTTACCACGGGAAATATCTGGACCGGCATCTGGAAACTTTCCTGGCCCATGCTCGTCATGATGATCTTCGGTTTCCTGGTCGGCTTTACTGATGTTTACGTCGCTGGTCTTATCGGCCCGAATGTTCAAGCGGCAGTCGGTTTCATCACGCAGATCTATTTCCTCGTCATTATTGTCGCAAATGCCATCAGCATAGGCTCATTAGCCGTAATTTCGAGGGCCGTCGGCGCCGGTAACGAGGAGCGGGCAATTGATGCTGCAAAGCAGTCGCTACTGCTTGGTCTATTGATTTCTGTCGCGTTCACTGCGGTTTGTTTCATATTTTATCGCGGCATCATATTAGCAGCCGGCTTCCCGCCGGAGATTACGGACATTGCCGAAAATTTCTTGCAGATCTTTGCCTTTGCTCTCGGACCCAATTACTTGCTCATCATTTCGAATACTATTTTTCGCGCCAGCGCGGAGGTTAACAAACCCCTCGTAACAATGTTCATGATCAGTGTCGTGAACATCGCCTTGGATTTCCTGCTAGTTTTCGGCATTCCCCCTTTTCCGAAGCTCGGTTACGCAGGCATTGCTTTTTCTACGGCCATTTCGACGCTGTTGGGAACCTTGATGAATCTGGTCTTTCTGGGAATAAGTGAGAGATGGCGCCCGGTTTTTTCCCATTCCTGGACCATATCTCTCAATACTATCAAAACCATTTTTAATATTGGATGGCCAGCCGGATTTCTTCAGGTCGCCTGGAATATTGCAAGCATACTGCTGTATAACGTTTTGGCAAGATTGAAAGAAACAAGCATCACCGCCCTCGCGTCCATTGCGAATGGGCTCCGGATTGAGGCGATCATTTTCCTCCCTGCCTTTGCTTTTAATATGGCTGCATCGGTCATCGTCGGCCAGAACCTGGGCGCCGGTGATCCGGAAAGGGCCGAAAAGATGGGCTGGAAGCTTGCCGGTTTGGGAATAGGGATTACAGGCATCATGGCCGTTATCATCTTTATCAGGGCGGAGAGCCTCGCATCCACACTGACTTCGGAGCCTGCCGTCCTCGCGGAAACGGCGCGGTATCTCAGATTCAATATGGTTTCCGAACCCTTCCTCGCCTTAAGTACGGTGATGGGAGGCGGCCTTCAGGGGGCGGGTGATACAAGAGGGCCCATGTGGGTCATCATTATCTCCATGTGGTTAATCCGGCTTCCCCTTGCCGTATTCCTGGCGCTATTTATGGGATTCGGGGCTCCCGGCGTCTGGTCTGCCATGGCGATCTCCATGGCCTGCCAGGGGCTGATGATGACCTGGTGGTTTCACCGGGGGAAATGGAAGATGCTGGAATTAAAATAAATGAGAAATCTGGAACGTCGGATTCAGTGATTCTATAACCAGCGAAAGGAGACAAAAACAAATGTTGCACCTTTACAATTCAATGGGGAAACGATTGCAGATTTTTCACCCCGTTAACCGGGAAGTCGTGAATGTATTTACTTGCGGCCCTTCCGTCTACCAGCGGGCGCATATCGGCAATTTTAGGACATTCACATTTGAAGATGTCCTGGTCAAATATCTGGAATATTCCGGTTACAAAGTCAAGCGAGGCATGAACTTAACCGATATCGAGGATAAGGCTGTCCTCGAAGCGGAAAAAAGGCACACAACAGTAAAGCACCTGACAGAAGAAAATATTAAATCCTTTCTCAATGAAATGTCCCTCCTCAAAATCAAAAAACCGGATTATCTTCCCCGCGCTTCCCGTTCGGTCAGCGAAGCAGTAAAAATCATCGCGAACCTCGTGGCACACGGCGCAGCATACTGGCACCGAGGCGACGTGTATTTTGATCCGTTGAAATTTAAAGGATTCGGAAAAATTTATGGTCTTGATATGTCGCGGTGGCCGAAGACGAAAAGACGCTTCAGTAAAGACACCTATTCGGGCATGCGCTGGAATCGCGGCGATTTTATTCTCTGGCATGGCCGCAAGGAAAGAGAAAGGGACTACTGGAAAACATCGATAGGAGAAGGCAGACCCGCATGGAACATTCAGGACGCAAGCATGGTGAACAGGTATTTCCATGAGACCCTCTCCATCTACTGCGGAGGAATCGACAACCTGATCCGCCATCACGACTACACGCGTGCCATCCTCGAGTCTGTGCGGCCTTATGCCATGGCACGATACTGGCTCCACTGCCAACATCTATTTGTACGTGGACAAAAAATGTCCAAGAGCAGGGGAAATATCTACTATACCGATACATTACTCACAGATGGATACAGTCCTGAGGAAATCAGGTTTTTCCTCATATCAAATCACTATCGGAAGAAGATCAACTTTACAGAGAAGAATATGCACCGCGCCAAGGAAAATCTTCTTGAGTTGAGAAGCCTGACGCATGGCATCGCGGCAAGGGCGACCGGAGAGCCCCCGGGGCATTCACAGGCAGGCGCCCATCTTAAGCATGCTTTTGTCCGGCATATGGATAATGACTTGCGTGTCGGAGAAGCCCTTGATGCCGTGCAGTCTCTTCTCTCGGTGATCAAACCGGAAGCCCTGAGATCCGCTGAGGCCGCAGATATCCTCTCCATACTCAAGGAAATGGACAAGGTATTGAACGTCTTGTTTTAAAATAATAGTTCCGAAACTGAGAGAGTAGCCAGCAGTTTCAGGATCCAAAGGGTCAAATCAAAAAAAGTAAAATAAGACTCAGTAGAATCCTATATCGGCCACGGCTCGTGCAAAATTATCAAACTCAACGGTGAATCTTTTTTAATATCGATATGACCTCTCTATCCTCCATATCGGGAAAGCTCTGGTAGAAAGAGGCAACGGCAAAGGAGTAGCCCCTGTCGATATGGAGGCATATGATGGAATCAACCTCATGATTCACCAAATTATAGGCGTTGTCATGTGCGACAGGAACTGCGCACGTGATTTTCAAGGCATGGTTCTCCTTTGCAAAGCTTATGGCAGCAAGCATTGTGAAGCCCGTGGCAAGACCATCGTCAACGATTGTAACAGCACGCCCTTGCAAATCGGGGAATGGTCTTGAACCGCGGAATAATTTATCTCTCCGCAGCACTTCCTCATAGACCTCATCGACTATGGCATCGACCTCCTTCTTCGAAACGTAGCCGGCATCGATCAATTTCTTATTCAGCATCACCTTTTTATTCAGGGTAACAGCGCCGAAGCCCATCTGATCATTATACGGTATGGGGAGCTTGCGGAGCGTTATCGGCTCCAGAGGACAATTCAACTCGACGGCTATGGGATAGCCTACGGAGATCCCGCCTCTTGGTATGCCAAGGACAATGGGATTCCTATCGTCCTTGCCGAGATGAATTTTTTCCCCAAGTTTTATCCCCGCATCTAGTCTGTTCTTAAATAGGATCATGGCGGATATCCACGAAGCCTCCAATCTTTATGCACCGTAATGCACTGTGAAAAACAATTTTTTTCAGGCGGTGGAGCCCATTTCCCGCCGGTTGGAGTTTCTTCCTCAATTCTCCAAGCCATAGAGGATGCGTGAAATCCCCCGCGCCGATGACCGAGATGCCTTCCAACTGCGCCCATTTACAGATAATTTCAGGGGACAGGCCAATGCTCATTGCTCAGGAATATTTTTGATGTATATGAAGGTCTGCAATGAAACGCATTAAAACCTATTTCTTAGGACCCATGTATTTGAGAAACCAGTTTGCAGCAAGTTTAGCCACTTCATCAAGGGCGCCGGGTTCCTCGAAGAGATGGGTCGCTCCCGGTATGATAACCATATCTTTCTCACACTTGAGATCCTCAAAGGCTTCCCTGTTCATCGCAATGACAGGCCTGTCATTGCCCCCAACGATGAGCAAGGTCGGCACCTTCACCTTAGAAAGATAATCCTTGGCAAGATCGGGGCGCCCTCCCCTTGATACTATCGCGGCAATGCCTTTGGGCTCCTTAGCTGCGGCCTCAAGGGCGGCTGCCGCGCCGGTGCTTGCTCCGAAGTAGCCAAAATTCAGTCCCTGCTTTCCGCTCTCAGTTTGCATCCACCTCACACCCGTATGAAGGCGCTCGGCAAGAAGAGAGATGTCAAAAACCTTTCTGCGATCCATTTCTTCAGATTCTTCAAGAAGATCAAAGAGGAGTGTCGCGAAACCTGCTTCCCGCAATATGCCGGCAACAAATGCATTGCGGGGGCTGAGACGGCCACTCCCGCTTCCATGGGCGAAGACAATTACGCCGAACGGTTTTGGGGGGAAACTGAAAATCCCCGTAAGGTTCACATTGCCTGCCGGAATGAGAACTTCTTTTTCATGCATTTTCGCCATGGTCACAATGCTTCTCGCCTTTCTATACAGGTCAGACGCCAATCTGTACGAGAAGGTGGCGCTTTTTGTGCAGCCTTTTCCGTCCTACCTAAAAAGGCACTTCTCACCTTTTTCATTGATGAAATACGTCTTTGAACCGTCATAGAAGATCACGGATATCTGCCTGTGTTGCCCGTGCTTCTTGAGCAACTTGTGAAATTCATTCTTTTCCTGCTTCGACTGCCATCGCACCGGACCGTATATTCCCCTTGACTCTACTGGCAAATTAATGATGGCCTGACAGAAAAGAGCGACAAGTAAAAATATGAATACAAATCTCATGGCTCGTCCTCCGCAAAGAGAGCGCCGCACTTCGTAATCCCCAAACCGGCTGCGTCCATCAAAATCCTACAGTTTAGAAAAGAATCTCCGAGAAATGTGTCTGGCGGAGGGTGAAGAGGCAATACCCTCCGCCACAGGAGAGAAGAACAACACGAGTTGGAAAGGATTGTTCTTTCCGCGTACACTTCAAATTTGACCGGCTTTCACGTGCCTCGCGCGTTCCCTGCGGCATGCCAGTCATTACACGAGTCAGATGCCTCCTTCATTCGTGCCCACGGCCTACAATAAAATACCTTGAGATCAGCACTTATAAGCATAAAAGTGATTGAAGCAGAATGACTCCGGATCACTTTGCTTTAATTCCGCCTCCGTCAGACACTGCCCTATCATTCTTTTCGAAACTTCTTCATAATCGGCTTGTTTTTCCTCAGTCTTTTTGCATGTCATACATATCGCTTCGTGATCATAGCTCGATAGGATTCTTTCATCCTTCTGCTTAAGCGACCTATGGCACCTCGCACATTCCGTTGCACAAAATATTTTTTCTTTCCAATCCTTCATTTTTTAATCAACTCCTTTCAATATCCGTGTGTGGCGCCAATTTAAAATCAAGAATCTTGTCAATCTTAACTGTGACTTTTCTCTGAATTTGAGAGACACCATCTTTCTTTCCTAAGTCAGACGCATGACTCTCAAAACATGCCAGGTCCTCTTCTTTTTTCGCCTTGCCGATTAACTGATAACCCGTGTCTTTCTTGAGATCCCAAACAGCAATTGCCAGATGGTCATTTCTTCCCAGCATATGGTTTACCATGGTTCCGGGACAAAACCATTCAGTAAGGACAACATTATTTCTTGCATCGAGAGAAAGCTTCTTTGAAGCGGCTATGTGTGGGATGCCGTCTCCATTTACTGTTGCTATTAAGATATGTTGAGTTTCGTCCGCGAGTTCAACCACCCTTTCTAATAATTCTTTCTTCATTTTCTGTTCCATTCTCCCTCTTCAATCAAGACCTGCAGTACTTCTTCATCTTCAATCTGGTCAAATTTATGATAGAATTGCCCGACGGCAGAAAAGAATTCTGGCACCCGCAGACAGAGCACAAAGTCGGCATCGTTTGCCAGCCTCCTCAGGCTGTCTTCAGGGCCTACTGGCAGGGCAACCATTAGCGTAAGGGGATTTTCCTCCCTGATCGACCATACTGTCGCCTCCATAGTAGCGCCGGTGGCTATGCCGTCATCGACTACAATGACATATCTCCCTTTCAGACTTATTTTGGGAAAGTCATTTCGAAAATACGAAACGCGTTCTGCAATCACTTTCTGCTGCTTTTTCTTTTCCTCTTCGATATATTGAGACTGTACACCGATCTGGGACGCTATCCTTTCGTTTATGAACAATTGGCCATTTTCGCTGATTGCGCCAATGGCCAATTCCGGATTGAAGGGAGAACCAAGTTTGCGGGAAAGGACGATATCGAGATCGCCCTTCAGTATGCGCGCCACTTCGCGGGCAACCACAATACCCCCGCGCAAAATAGCAACCACCGCGGATTTTTCTTTTTCAATGCCAAGTTTTTTGAGTTCATTGCCGAGAAGGACCCCAGCCTCCCTTCTATCGGAGAAGGGATGGCTGCTTCTTGACATAATGTGTAACTTGCCCATCAATTCCAGCTCCCCGTATCCATCTTTGCTTATACAACTCCCGGCAGCGCAACGGCCATATCGGATGGCAGAAAAAGATATACCGAGATATCAGACGTTAAGGCAGTCTTCCTTCCACAGACAGTCCTCAGCGCAAGAATCCTTCGTATGAAAGCATGGTGAATATCCTTCTATCATCTGATATTCGCGGATCATTTCCTCCTTTCTGCGGCCGACCTTGCTATCTACGCCCTTTTTCTTCACTATCTCACGGACATCTTTGATCTTCATTGCAATCCTCCTTCGCATCCCCGCGTCATTTCTCGAAAATGCGATGCTGAATTGAAGCTATGCGAACGACCTGATTCGGCTCTCTCAGCCCCGTATATCCCTGCCTGGATTGAGCGAATGAGTATTTTGTGTCTGTAAGCTACTTTGCCAAGCGAAGGAAGGCAATGAGGATAAAATAGAAGAATAATGGTAGGTATAAGCTACCTGTCTATGCGAATGGCGATATAATCTGTGATTAATTAGTTAGGGCTTGTTATTTTGAAAATATCATCTTTAATGAAAGCACGAGACAGAACGATGAAAGGGACAATAACCGTTCCTCCTCCTACGCCGATTAGCACGCTAAGAATTCCGCCGCCCAACCCCAGCAGTATATATGAAACTGCGTTCATGACACATGCCTCCGTTTATTCGTTACTGTTTCTCATCCGGATAAGCTGCGGGAAGACTCCCAGGGTTAGAGCGCTTATTTCAATATAAGCGGCCAAGTCACATCTTTCGGTTTGTGATAAGATGAAATCTGTCCAAATCCACCTTCAGTCCTCCTTTGCACCGGGGGAAAGAGAGGGATTTTTATAACATCCGTTCTTATCTATGGTAGGAGACTTCCCGGCATGCTACTTCTTACCGACAGTCAGATTCATCGTCTTGTATCCGTACAAACTGCACGTGGCTGTCACTTCCAGCGTCCCGCCTTCGGCAGCCGGCACCTTGTCTGTGTAGGTAAATGTATCCATCTCGGGCTGACTTTCATAAGGGTTTTTTAATTACGTCGGCTCCGTTTTTCGTGATTGCGACATATTTTATGTAGTGATAATTAGGAAAGGAAGAGGGGTGCATGATCGTGACTTTCAGCATTTGCGCTTCTGCCTCATATTCAAGTTTCACGTCTTGAAGCGACGTGGCAAAAGACATCTGGAGATACAGACAGCAAACGGTCGAAAAGATCAAAACTGCCTTCCATGGAAGAATCAAGTTACTGGCTAGTCGCTTCATCACACATCTCCGTTTTTTTGATTATCATGCTCAGAAACAGCGCATACGCAATAGAGATGCCATAGAATGAGCACGTCGCATATGGGAAAGCAATGAGTATTAAAATGGAAGAGGAATGGGAGCTATTTCCTCCCAATTCACGACCATTTTATCCTTATTGAATCTAACCGTTGAATAATCTATTTTTTTTATTCCTTTGAAGAGAGTTGCTGGAAGTTAAATACGGGACAAGACCCTTGAACCCCAGGAATCCTCAAATCTCCTTGGCAACTGCCCTTAAAGAAGCTTTACTTAGGCGAACCCCGCAGCGGCTTACCGCATAGAAACTTTTAATAGGAGGACATCATGGCAACGGCACCAGCAAACTACTTCTTGCCTCCCATGCCGGAGGGGCTTGAAGGGTTGACGGAATTAGCACTCAACCTCCGGTGGTCATGGAGCCATACGGCAGACCCGTTGTGGGAATATATCGATCCCGATATCTGGAATCTCACCGGCAACCCCTGGTTCATCCTGCAGACAGTATCGCACACAAGGCTTGAGTCGCTCAAAGTCGATGAGAAGTTTCATGAGCTGATGGAAGAATACTTGACCGCTCACCGGGAGTATCTGCAAACAATCCGCTGGTTTCAGCAGGTCTATCCCCTCTCGCCGATTACTGTCGCCTATTTCAGCATGGAGTATGGCCTCGGGGAAGCACTCCCTATCTACTCCGGGGGCCTCGGAATACTAGCCGGTGATTACCTCAAGACGGCGAATGACCTCGGGGTGGCAGCCATAGGTGTTGGCCTCCTCTATCAGCAGGGTTATTTTCGCCAGACTCTGAATGCCGACGGCAGCCAGAGAGAAGTTTATCCCTATAACGATCCGACCCAGCTGCCCGTCGTACCTGTGCGCGATCAGGAGGGGGAATGGCTGCACGTGGAGCTTGAATTCCCCGGACGTACGGTGCGTTTGCGCGTATGGGAAGCCATGGTGGGACAGGTGAAGCTCTATCTTTTGGACAGTAATGATCTTACCAATAGCGCTGTTGACCGGGGTATCACAAGCGAGCTTTACGGAGGCGGGCCCGAACTTCGGCTGCAGCAGGAGATCGCCCTCGGCATCGGCGGTTGGCGCGTTCTCTCTAAGCTCGGTATTCAACCTCAAATATGCCATCTCAATGAGGGACACGCATCGCTCGCCGTTTTAGAGAGGGTGCGAAATTTCATGGCTTCGACAGGGCATATCTTCGACGTTGCTTTAACGGCAACGCGAAGCGCCAACGTCTTCACAACCCACACACCCGTCGAAGTCGGTTTTGATAGATTTCCACCGTACATGATAGAACACTATCTCGCTTCTTATGCAAACGAATTGGGAATCGGCCTGGATGGTCTCTTTGCTCTCGGCCGTAAGAACCCCGCAGATCGAGAAGAACCCCTCAATATGGCATATCTTGCCATCAGGGGGTCTGGAACCGTCAACGCTGTGAGCGGGTTGCATGGCGAGGTCAGCCGCAACATCTTTCAGCCACTCTTCCCCCGCATACCTGAGCACGAAGTCCCTGTCACGCACGTCACTAATGGAGTGCATGTGCCATCCTGGGATTCTGCTGTAGCCGATACGCTATGGACCAATTTCTGCGGCGATGCGCGCTGGCAGGGGACGCTCGAATTAATTGAGCAGAACCTGAAAGAGGTGCCGGAAGAGGACCTGTGGACCTTCCGCACGGAAAGTGTTAAGGAGCTGATTCGGTATGTGCGGGAAAGATTGTCGCGACAGCTCGCCTCAGTGGGCGCCCGCGACCAGGACATCCGGCAATGCAAAGAACTGCTCGATCACAAAAGCCTCACCATTGGCTTCGCCCGGAGGTTCACAGGCTACAAAAGGCCGAATCTCCTTCTCCATGATCCGGATCGACTTATCCGTCTCCTTACCCATCCTGAGCAGCCCGTACAGCTGATAATTGCCGGCAAGGCCCATCCGCAGGACGATGAAGGCAAGGATATGATCCTTGCCTGGACCCGGTTTATAAGGCGATCGGAAGTGTGGCCCCACGTCGTCTATCTTGCAGACTACGATATGAGCCTCGCGCAGAAGCTCGTACAGGGGGTCGACCTGTGGATCAATACACCGCGCCGACCTTGGGAAGCCTGCGGCACCAGCGGCATGAAGGTTCTTGTCAATGGGGGACTGAATCTTTCTGAGATAGACGGATGGTGGGCCGAGGCCTATCGCCCTGAAGTGGGATGGGCTCTTGGGGACGGCCATGAACACGGCAATGACCCGAACTGGGATGCATGCGAGGCGGAAGAGTTATACCGTCTCCTAGAGGCGGAGGTTGTGCCCTGCTTCTATAACAGGAATGAAAAAGGCATTCCGTTGGGGTGGGTGGCGCGCATGCGCACAAGCATGTCGGAGCTGACACCGGCCTTCAGCTCCAACAGAATGGTGAGGGAATATGTGGAGCGCATTTACATGCCGGCTATCGAAGCCTCTGCAAAGCGCCAGGCAAATGATGCACAAATCGCTAAGCAGATCAGCCAATGGCGGAAGTCGATGGAAATGCTCTGGCCTCAGTTGTCAATGCATAATTTTGTATTCGAAAATACAGGCGCGCACAAGCATGTTTTCAGAGTGGATCTCCAACTCGGCGCCGTGAATCTCGGTGCAGTGGAGGTACAGCTCTACGCCGATTCCGTATCGGATGGGCCGCACGAGGTTCACATAATGACCCGTGTAAAAGTCGTAGACGCGCCGACAAATACATATCGTTATGAAGCAAGCATCAAGACCAGCCGACCGCCCACAGATTTCACGCCGCGCGTGATTCCTGCCCTCAGCGACGCCATGGTGCCACTTGAGGCGCCGCAGATTCTGTGGTACAGGTGATGCGCAGATGAGTAACTCAAGGAATGCAGGATGGGGAAGAAGAGCTCAGGATTACTTCTTTATAGGCAGCGCCACGGCGCTCTTGAGGTATTTCTCGTACACCCCGGTGGACCGATATGGGCCAACAGGGATATGGGGTCATGGTCAATTCCGAAGGGAGAGTTAGAACCGGACGAGAACCCGCTCGCCGCCGCCAAAAGAGAATTTGAAGAAGAAACAGGCTTTAAAGCGGAAGGCCGCTTCACGGCGCTCACACCGGTTAGGCAACGAAACAATAAACTCGTATACGCTTGGGCAGTAGAAGGTGATTGCGATGCCGCTCTCGCACGGAGTAATACATTCCCACTAGAATGGCCGCCCCATTCGGGCATCACAAGCGAATTCCCGGAGATCGACCGTGCAGCATGGTTTTCAATGGCAGAAGCCAGAAAAAAAATCTTCAGTGGCCAGATCGGGCTTCTCAGTGATCTCGAAAAGATACTCTCCGAGGATTCACATAAGGCCCATCAATGAACCACTCCATGTCCGGAGCAGATTCAGTCAATCATTGCAAGCACAGCCCGCAGCAAATTTGAGACTGCCGCTTATTTTCATTTCCGCCTAATCAGTGATCCGTGCGAAAACAAAAAGCCAGTTCCCCCTTTTAAAAAGGGGGGATCTGCTCTCTCATGCAAAATCCCCTCTGATCCCCCTTTGCAAAAAAGGGAGCGAAAAAACATGGCAGGCGTAAAGAAACAAGAGATGTTATTTCTGACGCGTTACGCTGAAATGATCCCTCCTGTTCTTTGCCCAGGCTTCCTCACTGTGGCCCGGATCGAGGGGGCGTTCCTTTCCGTAGCTTATGGTGCTTAATCTATTCTTGCCGATGCCGAGGTCGATGAGGTATTTCATGGCGTTGGCCGCCCGTCTCTGGCCGAGGGCCATGTTGTACTCAACTGTCCCGCGCTCATCACAGTTTCCTTCAATACGGACCGTGAATTCCGGATGAGCCTTAAGCCACTTGGCATGCATATCGAGAACCTCCCTCGCATCAGGCCTGAGATCAAAGCGGTCAAAGGCAAAGTGGATGTCCACAAATTCGGAGGCCTCTTTATCGGCCTGCGCCGCGGCAGCAGCAACCATTGCCGCCTCATCTACCTTCTTTTCTTCCGGGGCCTTCGCAGGAGCGGACTCAGCCGCCTGCGCGGGCGCCTGCTTCTCCACAGCCGCCTCCTTTTCCACTGCAGGCTCTTCCTTCATGACTGCCTTCTTCGCACATCCTGCAGGCAGAACAAAAGCACATATGATGGCAACCAAAAATAACGTCATAAGAATCTTTTGTCTTTTCATCTTTCTCTCCTTTCTAATCGTTTTCTTATTCCTATTGATCCTTCAGCCTGCCGCAGGGCGGGCTGCCCTGGGAACTCTGCAAATTCTAAAGATGGCTCTAAGGCACCGCGATGGACACGTAAAACGACTGATCATCGCGGCTCAAAAGAAACATCACACTTTCGTTCGACTCAATCTGTTCCATTGCCTTTTTAAAATCGTTCAAATTTTTAATGGCTTTCTTATTCACTTCCCGGATCACATCACCGGGCTCTATCCCTGCGTCATCCGCAAGGCTATCCTCCTCAACCTGGATAATAACGACTCCCACCTTTGCAGTAATATCAAACTGCCTCCTCCACTCAGGCTTTATATTGTCGACTGTAAAGCCAAAAATGTTTTTTCCCTTGCCCGCCTGTAATGCCACGCGCTGCTCTGTCATTTCCACAACCGTCACTTTAATATCCAGTTCTTTGCCCTGTCTTATCAGCTTGACATTAACGGTCTTCCCCACAGGAGTGTCGGCAACTATCCAGGGAAGGTCATTCGAGGACTTGATGTCCTTGCCGTCAAATGCAAGGATGACGTCTCCCTGTTTGATGTCGGCCTTTTCGGCGGGACTGCCCTTGATGACATCGGCAACAATGGCTCCGCGCGTTTCTTTCAGTCCGAATGACGACGCCAGCTCGGGTGTCACCATCTGAATCGAGACTCCCAGCCAACTCCGCACTACCTTGCCTTTTTCCCGAAGCTGGGCGACAACACTCTTTGCGGTGTTGCTGGGAATCGCAAACCCTATACCCTGACCGGCGGCAACGATGGCAGTATTAATCCCGATGACCTCGCCTTTCAGATTTACAAGGGGTCCCCCGCTGTTTCCCGGGTTGATAGGCGCATCGGTTTGCAGAAAATTGTCGTACGGTCCGGAACCAATAACCCGCCCAGAGGCGCTGATAATCCCCTGCGTAACTGTGTGTTCCAGGCCGAAGGGGTTCCCAATGGCCAGCACCCAGTCACCTACCTGCATAATGTCCGAGTCCCCGAGGGAAAGTGCCGGGAGATCTTTGAAGATAGATGATATTTTAATCAGGGCCAGATCTGTTTTGGGATCCCTACCTATCACTTTTGCCGTGTATTCCCTTCCGTCCGTAAGCTTAACCTTGATCTCTCCTGTCCCGGAAACAACGTGATTGTTCGTGATGATGTATCCGTCTTTGTCGACAATTATGCCAGAGCCGAGGCTTCGTTGTTTCATTTCCCTGTCCGGCATATCACCGTAGAAGTCCCCGAATGGCCCGCCGCGGGGTCCGAAGAACTGCTTGAAAGGATTGCCCGGTACCTTGACGGTTGTTGTTGTGCTGATATTTACAACAGCAGGCGTGACCTTCTTGGCAAGCTCAGCAAAAGACTGGGGAAAGCCGATTGCTTCGGTGCGCCCCTTGTCATTAAGACAAGCGACGGCAAAGACAATCAAAGCGAGAGCGATAACGAATAAACCCTTGGCAACATAAAAGGCACCGATTCTTCTTCCCATAGCATCCTCCTAAGCGAGTGTGTTACACCATAGAGAAATAACTGATCCCTAAATCCCGCCAAGAAGCCCTACGATATCAGGGGAACATGTCATCCCCATTATCATAAAGATTTCTCGTTTCACTCTTAGATGACAAGAAAAATAATTGTACCACTGTCTTCAGTCACCGAACGACATAAAAGAGTCCATTTTCATGCCGGTAATGCGCTATTTGCCTACGTAAACGTTAATTCAATTTATCACAAATGGGCGAACCTGCCAGCCAAAGTAATGATAATAAAATTATAGCATAATCGCAGGTGTAAGCTACTATGAATAGAGGGATGTGAGAAATGACCTCAGATTCGTTTTCTTGCTTTTTATACCAAACTTGGAACGCAGGTTCTTTCTATGGAAGTCTACGGCAGTGGTGGATATGTTAAGAAGCTTGGTTATTTCCTTGGTCGTCTTTCCTTCCTTGACAAGTGTGGCCACCTCGATTTCCCTCGGCGTCAGACTGAGGTACGCGGAGGACAGATTCCTCAAGAAGGGCGATACGATATCATTTAAATGGGCCTCAATGATCTCTATGTGAACCCGCTGGTTGCTGTCTAATCTGGAGCTCTTCAATTTTTCCAGGTAGGGCAGAACAAGCTTTTTGACGTTGGCCAGTACCTGCTCTTCGAGGGTAGCCTTATCTTCCTCCCGGTGCTTCAATAGGACCTTCAACGCCGTATTGGCCTCCTCAAGGCTCTGCGATTTCAATTGCAGCTCTTGCTCTCTTTTTTTCACGACTTCTTCGGCCATCTTCCGCTCGGTTATATCAAGAAAAGACATGACCACCCTCTTCGTGGAAGGTATGGCCGCCACATTTGCCAGGACATTCAGAACTCCGTTGCGATTGTTCGTGATCCGGAATTCACAGCCGTCAGAGGACATCCGGGAATGCCTACCCGCCGCGCGAGAGAGAAACTTCAACTTCGGGAGATCATCTTCGAACACAAATTCCGTCCACTTCTTCTTCCCCTCAATCTCCG
>Ga0326728_10002029_pt1 | contig 68924 bp, 59 predicted proteins | sample MB3enrmetagenome_FD_207602 | JGI IMG/M metagenome (GOLD analysis project Ga0326728, IMG submission 207602) | Lab enriched peat soil microbial communities from McLean, Ithaca, NY, United States - MB31MN | ecosystem: Environmental > Terrestrial > Soil > Wetlands > Peat | place: USA: New York... | reverse complement strand
AATGTTTTTTAGATGTTGTTTTTGCCTTTTTCTGTCATTGCGAGGTGCGCCAAGCGCACCCTTTTGCTTGCGGGCTGTGCCGCCCGCAGGCATAGTTACTCTGTCATTGCGAGCCCCGTTGTTCGGGGCGCGGCAATCTATAAATTATAGATTGCTTCGTCACAAACTGCACGGCGTTCCTCGCAATGACAGCATGAGACAAAAACGCTGTCAATTATAGATTGTGACCGAGCCATACATGCGAGGAAATGCCGCTTCCATTAAGCCGTTTGGAAAAGCGGCGGACCGAGCCATACATGCGAGGAAATGCCGCCTCAATTAAGCAGTTTGAAAAGCGGCCTTCGTCGCAAACACCGGTAACGCTCCTCGCAATGACACGAGCACAGAAAGAAATTTTAACCGGACAGCTGTGCTACCATCTCACTAATCGTTTTTTTTAGAGTAAACAGAGACCCCTATTTAAGAGCCTGTTCAAAATCTCCTATTTCTGCTGCAAATGGCGCTTTTGGCCTGCGCCTTTGCGCCGCTCAACTTACATCCTCTGGTCGAAGATGCTCGTTTCGCGGCGCTTCGGCTCGGCTTCAAAATCGCCATTTTCGCTACGAAAGCGAGATCTTGAACAGGCTCTAAGGTTTGGCAATTTGGCGTTCCGTTGAAGGGTTGAACATGCTAACATGAAGGACGGGTGGCAGGCGCGGCGAACGCGCCTCAGTCATTAACCTGAAACTGTCAGGTTAACGGAGGGAGTTATGCTTTACGAACAGCTTAAAATCAGGGATGTCGTTTTGCGCAACCGCATCGCGGTTTCGCCGATGTGCCAATTTTCGAGCAGCGACGGTTTCGCGTCGGACTGGCATCTGGTGCATCTGGGCAGCCGCGCCGTGGGCGGCGCGGGACTGGTGATAGCCGAAGCCACCGCCGTAGAGCCGCGCGGCAGGATAAGCGCGGCGGACCTCGGCCTCTGGCAGGACGGGCATATCCCCATGTTAAAGCGCATCACGGACTTCATCCACACGCAGGGCGCGGCGGCGGGCATACAGCTTGCCCATGCCGGGCGCAAAGCCTTCACCGCTGCGCCGTGGGAAGGCGGCGCGCCAGTCGGCGAGGACAAGGGCGGCTGGAGCCCGATTGTCGCCCCCAGTCCCATTCCCTTCGACGCCAATTCCCGGATGCCAAAGGAACTTACGGTGAAAGAGATTGCCGGAATTGTGGCCGCTTTCGCCGCCGCGGCAAAACGCGCGCTGGACGCGGGCTTCGACGTTGTGGAACTTCACGCCGCGCACGGATACCTGCTGCACGAATTTTTGTCCCCCGTGACCAACAAGCGCGGGGACGATTACGGCGGCTCGCTTGAAAACCGCGCCCGCATGGTTATCGACGCCGTGCGCGCGATACGCAAAGTCTGGCCGGAGCAAAAGCCGCTTTTCGTGCGCATCTCGGCCACCGACTGGCTGGACGGCGATTGCTGGGAAATCGGCCAGTCCGTAAAGCTTGCCGGACTCCTTAAAACCGAAGGCGTGGATTTAATCGACGTCTCCTCCGGCGCGATAGTGCCGTACGCCAAAATCCCGGCGGGGCCCGGCTTTCAGGTGCCCTTTGCGGAACGCATACGCCGGGAGACCGGCATCATGACCGGCGCGGTGGGGCTTATCACCGGCGCGGCGCAGGCCGAAACGATACTGCGCACCGGGCAGGCCGACATGGTGCTTATGGCGCGCGAATTTTTAAGGGATCCCTATTTCCCGCTGCGCGCGGCGAAAGAAGTGCATGCCAAACAGGCGTGGCCCAAACAATATGAACGAGCAGTCTAAATTACTGCTGCAAAAGCTGCTGCTGGTCGCGCTGGCGGGCATGATAGCCGGAGGCTGGCATTACGGCAGGAAGAGGAAAATGATGGAGAACAAACAGCCGCAAACCGGGGCGTTCTGCACATTCTCCGACGAGGAGATGAAGCGCAAGCTGACGCCGGAGCAGTACCGCATAGTGCGCGAAAACGGCACCGAGCGTCCGTTTGAAAACCAGTACTGGAACAACAAGCACGCCGGGATATACACGGACGTCATTTCGGGCGAGCCGCTGTTCAGCTCGTCGGACAAGTTCGATTCCAAAACCGGCTGGCCGAGTTTTTTCAAACCGGTCCGGCCGGGCGCGGTGGCAAGCAGGGAAGACGATTCCCTGGGCATGCGGCGCACCGAAGTGCGCAGCGCAAAGACGGACCTGCATCTGGGCCACGTGTTCAACGACGGCCCCAAACCGTCCGGGCTGCGCTACTGCATCAATTCCGCGGCGCTGCGCTTTATTCCCGTCGAGAAACTGGCCGAAGCCGGGCTTGGCCGCTACCTGTATCTTTTCCCGGAGGAAGCCGGAACCATCGGCTACCGGGAAGCGACTTTTGCGGGCGGCTGTTTCTGGGGCATGGAGGCGTATTTTAAAAGGGTGAAGGGCGTACTCTGCGTGCGCGCAGGCTACACCGGCGGACATACCGCAAACCCGGATTACGGACAGGTGCACAGCGGCGAGACCGGCCATGCGGAAGCGGTGGATATCATCTTCGACCCGAAGGTGATTTCCTATTCCCAACTGCTGCAGCATTTCTGGCAGGTGCACGACCCCACCAGCCTTAACCGGCAGGGCCCCGATGCGGGCACACAGTATCGCGGCGCTATTTTTTATCACGACGCGGAGCAGGAAAAACTGGCGGAGGAGTCAAAACTGGAGCTGCAAAAATCCGGCCGCTATAAAAAGCCGATTGTGACGGAGATAACCAAAGCCGGAGAGTTTTTTCAGGCCGAGGAATACCATCAGGATTATCTAGACAAGAATCCAAACGCATACTGCCCCATAGCGCTGGAAAAAGCGTCCCGCCCGTTGCCGGAAAGGTAAGCGACCGGTTTCAACAGAAACCGGTCGCGATATAAGGGAATGTCGGTTGGCTTGCAGTTTAAGCCAACCGGCCGGTTTTCAGTCGAAACCGGCCCGGGATATTTCATTCCGGGCGGTTAAGTAAACAGTTGTTTACTTATCTGCATTTTTACTCCCGCCGCCGCACTTTTTACATGCCGCAAAATGCGCAAAAAACGCTGCACCGACCTTAAAATGTAAAAAACGGTCAGGGAGAAAATCTCCCCGACCGTCCCGTCAATCGTTTGTCGCCGGATCTTTTATCTGCGCTTTCCCTTCCGGTTCGGCGCTTTTTTATAGAACACCGGGGTGCGCTGGATGCGCTGCACGCATTCCTCAAGCGAAAGGTCTATTTTCCCCTCCCGCGTGTCCACACGCTCTATCTTTACGCGCACGGAACTGCCGGGCGCAAGGTCGCGCCCGCGCACAAAGCCTTCGGCCCCGGTGCCGCCAAGCAGCACAAAAATCCCGGCCTCGATTTTGGAGGTCACAAGGCCGTCCATCACCTCGCCCACATGGTCCACCAGCAGCTCGGCGCGCACGATGTCTATCGCGGCATATTCCGCCGACGCGGCGTTGCGCTCCTGACGCGAGCAATGCTCGGCCACGGCGTCTATCTGCGGGATGCGGAAAGCCTTGTCCTTGCCGCCAAGCATCACCGAGACCGCGTCCATCTGCCTGCCGCAGAAGGACCGCTTCTGTCCGTCCAGCAATGCCGACAATGCGCGATGCACCACAAGGTCCGGGTAGCGGCGTATCGGCGAAGTGAAATGCGCGTAATAGCGCGCCGCTATGCCGTAATGCCCGCCCGAACTCGGCGCATAAACCGCCTGCCGCATGCTGCGCACCATAAGCGAATTTATAAAGGGGGCAAGCGGGTCGTCCTGCGTGCGGTCCAGTATAGACTGCATCGCCTTGCGCCCGCCGTCCTTTATGTTCCCGGCGGAGATGCCCATATCGCCCAGAGTCTGCGCAAGCGTACGCAGCTTGAGCGGGTCCGGCGCGTCGTGCCTGCGGTGCAGGAACGGGAGTTTGGCTTCGCTCAGCGCGGCAGCCACTTCCTCGTTGGCCAGCAGCATGAACTCCTCTATCAAACGGTGGCTTTGCAGCCGTTCGCGCTTTACGGCGCGCAACGGTTTGCCGTCGGCGTCAGTCTCTATCTTGTACTCCGCCAGATTAAAGTCCAGCGCGCCGCGCGCTATGCGCTTTTTGTAAAGCGCGGACGCAAGCTTGCCCATGCGCAGCACGGAGGCTTTTACCTCCGGCGCAACATTTGCGACTTCGGCGCCGTCCAGCACGGACTGCACTTCCTCATAGGTAAAGCGGCGGCAGGAGCGGATGACGGTTTTTGCCATGCGGCGGCGCAGCACTTTCGCGTCGTGGTCCATGTCGATGAATATCGACATGGTAAGCCGCGGCTTGTCCGGCACGAGGCTGCACAGATTGTCCGACAATTCATGCGGCAGCATCGGCACCACGCGGTCCGGCAGATAGACGCTGGTGGCGCGGGCATAAGCCTCGCGGTCCAGCGGCGAGCCGGGCTGCACGTAATGGCTTACCGCCGCGATATGCACGCCGAGGCGCACGCCGCCGCCGGGGAGAGTTTCAAGCGACACGGCATCGTCGAAATCCTTCGCGTCCGCGCCGTCGATGGTGAATACCGGCAGGTTGAACAGCTCCTCCCTCCCCTCCCAGTCCTGCGGAGCGGGATCGTGCGGGAAAGTTTTCGCCTGCGCGGCTGCGTCCGGCGGGAATTTTTCGTTTATGTCCAGCGAGCGCAAAAGCGCCGTTATGCGCACGGTAAATTCCTTTGGATCGCCCGGCACTATTTCGGTTATCGTGCCGGCGGGACCGGTCGCGGCGGTGGGCCAGCGGGTGACTTTCATCACCGCGAAAGCGCCTTCGCGGGGTTCCTCTTCGCAGGCGAACGCAATAGCCTGCGCGTTGCCGAGTTTGGAATTGATGTCCGCCACAAGCACCCATTTGTTGCCGGTGCAGTGCAGCGTGCCGGTTATGGTTTCGTGCGCGCGGGTTACAACGCTTAGTATCTCGCCCGAAAAACGCCCGCCGTTTTCGCGGCGCACGCGGGCTTTAACCCTGTCGCCGTTCATGGCGAGCGAAAGCGACGGCCCGCGCAGGAAAGCGTCCTGCGTGCCCGGCGTTTCCGACAGCAGGAATGCGAAGTTGCCGTGTTGTTCCACGACGCCTTCTATGATAGCGCTATGCCCGCCCGAGGCGGATTTGCGCTGGTGTTTCTTCCAGAATTTCATTGATTATTCTCCGTTACAACACTTCGGAGCAGTTCAAATTTGATTTTCAGTATTTCGCGTTTGGCGAGCTGATACTCAGATGGTCTGCTGCTGGGAAAGGCAGTGCGGCTTTTACTGCGGCACGGCATATACAGCGAACGATATGCGTTTTTATACGTCATCCATTCCGGTGTTGCATTTTTATTATTCTAGCAAATTTCAGAGCTTCGTGATTCGATGAAGATGGAATGACCGGCAGGCGGCCCTCATCGCGCCGCCTGCCGGCGCTCATTTTAAAGCATTAGTTGCCTGACGTTGCGGGCGTGGCTCCGTGACCGGAGGCCGAGTCGTTGCCGCCGGGCTGTCCCGTCGCCGAGGCTTTGCCGCCGTGTCCGGTGGCGGATTCCTTGCCTGCGTGTTTGGTCGCGGACTCCTTGCCGCCGTGTCCTGTGGCGGATTCGCTGCCGCCGCTGCCGGTGGCGGAAGTTTTGCCCTGCACGGGCGACGGGGCGTCGTCGTCGGCCTTCGCGTCGGAATCGCTGTCGGAATCGACCTTGGCCGCCGGCTTCGCCGACACTTTGGGAACGGCTTTTGTCGCGCCCCTGGACGCGCCGTCCGCCCATGCTCCCGTGCTGAAAACGCAGCCCGCTGCCAGAGTCAGTGCAAGTATTGCTAGTATTTTCATTAGATTGCTCCTGTAAAGTCTCGCGCATTACATCGCGCCTCGTTGCAGCAGGAGCAATTTTTGTGCCACCCCCCTGAATTAAATTATGTTAATCCGCCGAGATTGACTTGGGTCTCCATGCTCTATACAATTTAAAGTGGAGAGCTAAATGAGCCCGACTAAAACACTGCTGAAATTCACAATTGCCGCGACGCTGGCCGTTTTTTTCGTTCCCTCCGCTCGGTGCGGACCTCTGGATAACGCGATAGAAACACTCGACCTTCCGGGACAAAACCTGCTGGACATCGTGGAGCCCGCCGCCGAGAGCGGAAATCCGCTCGGCGAATACCTGCTTGCCAGAATTTATATGGACGGCAAAGAAATACCGAAAGACGAAACCCGGGCTTCCGGATGGTTCGCCAGGGCGCTGGAATCGTCGCTGGACACGGCGGGGAAGGGCGACATGCGGGCGCAGTTCGTGCTGGGCTCCATGTACCGTTACGGCTACGGCATCCCCGCCGATGCGGAAAAAGCGGCGTTCTGGTATTCCAAGGCGGCGGAACACGGCTATATACCGGCGCTGAATAATCTTGGCGTAATGTACAAAAACGGCGAGGGAGTGCTGCGCAGTTCAAAAACCGCACTTTCTCTTCTGGCGCGCGCCGAGGCGGGCGGCTCGCTTGCCGCAAAAATCAATCTGGCCGTAATATATCTGTTCGGTGAATCCGTGCAGCCGGACGAGGAAAAAGCCGCCTGGCTGCTGCAAAAGCCGGCGGCGGACGGTTATGCTCAGGCACAGTTCATGACAGGGTACATGATAGAAAAGGGGCTGCATTTCAAGCAGGACGACAATATCGCCTCGGCCTGGTACGCCATGGCGGCGGCGCAGGGGTTCGTGCCGGGAAAATCGTTCAAGACCACCGCTCTCTGGAAAACCGCCGCGGACGCCGCGGTCAAAACGTCTCCGGTCCCCCCGCCTCCGGATAACGCGGTGGAAACGCCGTCTTTTGCGACTTCAAGCGACACGGCGAGATACGCGCTGGTGATAGGCATATCCGACTACAAAAAGCTGCCGCCCGCAACTTACGCGGACCGCGACGCGCTGACCATAAAAAAATATCTGCTGGCGCTGGGATATCCGGAAAACAACATAGGCGTGCTGATAAACGAAGACGCCGCGCTGGACAGGATAAAAGAGAAGATGGATAAATGGCTGGCCGTGAACGTAAGCAGCGCATCCACGGTCTTCGTATATTACGCCGGGCTCGGCACCGCCGACGAAAAAGGCGCTCCTGCGCTGGTGGCCTGGGACGCGCGCCCGCTGCGTCTTGAAAAAGCGGACATACCGCTGGCCGCTTTTTATGATGCGCTGGAAAAACTTCCCGCAAAGCGCATTATGGCGGCGCTGGACACAAGCTTCGTGCCGAATGCAAAACGCTTTACGCCAGCCAGCGATAAAACGCCGCCGCTGCTGCCGCTCACCCGGCCCGGAGGGAAGATAACGGTATTCGTCCCGTCGCAGGAACAGCAGAGTGTCGGTTTTCTGGAACTGCGCAAACACGGGATGTTCACATACAATTTCCTTAAAGGGTTAAATGCCCCCGCCCCGGCAGCCCCCAAACCCGCTCCCACAGCGCCGGTTGCGACGCCCGCTTCTGCGCCGGCGGCAGTTGCCGCTTCTACAGCTACCGAGGCAAACGCCGCAACTGCGCCGCAACCGGCAGCGCAAACAGCGGTTTCCGCCTCCACGGCGACAACTTCCGCCGCACCGCGCCGCCGCTGGCGCCGCCGCGTCAAAAAAGCTCCGGCGCAAACTCCCGCGCCGGATACCGATTCCTCCAACTAAAAAAACCGGGCCGCCCACGCGGCCCGCTTTTTTGCGAACAAAAAATACGGGCGGGGATTGGCCCGCCCGTATCGCACTCGTTTTTTTGAAGCTGTCTATTTGACGGTAAGCGCAACGGCCACCGCGACGGTGGCGCCCACCATCGGGTTGTTGCCCATGCCGAGAAAACCCATCATCTCGACGTGCGCGGGAACGCTGGAGGAACCGGCGAACTGCGCGTCGCTGTGCATGCGGCCCATCGTGTCGGTCATGCCGTAGGAGGCTGGACCCGCGCCCATATTGTCCGGGTGCAGGGTGCGGCCGGTGCCGCCGCCGGAGGCGACGGAGAAGTATTTTTTATTCTGCTCCACGCATTCCTTTTTGTAGGTTCCGGCCACGGGGTGCTGGAAGCGCGTCGGGTTAGTGGAATTGCCGGTTATCGACACGTCCACCCCTTCCTGATGCATTATCGCCACGCCTTCGCGCACATCGTCGGCGCCGTAGCATTTCACGGCGGCCTTTTCGCCCTTGGAATAGGGTTTTACTTCGGTGATGTTGAGCTTGCCGGTGAAGTAGTCGAACTGCGTGCGCATGTAGGTGAAACCGTTCACGCGGGATATAATCTGCGCGGCGTCCTTGCCCAGACCGTTGAGGATGACTTTAAGCGGCGTCTTGCGCGCCTTGTTGGCGGAGCGGGCTATGCCGATTGCGCCTTCGGCGGCGGCGAAAGACTCGTGCCCGGCGAGGAAGCAGAAGCACTTCGTCTCCTCGCGCAGCAGCATCGCGGCCAGATTGCCGTGGCCGATGCCGACCTTGCGGTCCTCGGCGACGGAGCCGGGGATGCAGAACGCCTGCAAGCCTTCGCCAATAGCCTCGGCGGCTTCGGCGGCGGTCTTGCAGCCTTTCTTTATCGCGATGGCGGAGCCGACGATATAGGCCCAGCCCGCGTTGTCAAAACATATCGGCTGTATGTCTTTGCAGATTTTGTAGGGGTCAACGCCTTTTTCGTCGCAGATCTTTTTTGCGTCCTCGACGGATGCGATGCCGTATTTATTGAGGGTGGCGTTTATCTTTTCTATTCTTCTGTCGTAGTTTTCAAAAAGGGGCATTGTGTTCTCCTATTCGTGCCTGGGGTCTATGAGTTTGGCTGCTTCGGCGACGCGACCGTACTTGCCGGAGGCTTTTTTAAGCGCCTCGTTGGCGTCCGTGCCCTTGGCAATCATTTCCATCATCTTGCCCAGGTTTACAAACTCGTAGCCGATTATCTCGCTGTTTTCATCCAGCGCGACCTTGGTTACATAGCCTTCGGCCATTTCCATATAGCGCGGGCCCTTGGCGACGGTGGAGTACATGGTGCCTATCTGGCTGCGCAGACCTTTGCCCAGGTCCTCAAGACCGGCGCCCACGGGCAGGCCGTCCTCGGAGAAGGCGGACTGCGTGCGCCCGTAGATTATCTGCAAAAACAGCTCGCGCATGGCGGTGTTTATCGCGTCGCAGACGAGGTCGGTGTTCAAGGCTTCAATAAGGGTTTTGCCGGCGAGGATTTCGGCGGCCATCGCGGCGGAATGCGTCATGCCGGAGCAGCCTATGGTTTCTATGAGCGCTTCCTGTATAACGCCGTTTTTGACGTTGAGGCTTAGTTTGCACGCGCCCTGCTGCGGCGCGCACCAGCCCACGCCGTGAGTAAATCCGTTTACCTCGTTGCTTTCCTTAAGCTGGGTCCACTTGCCTTCCTGCGGAATCGGCGCGGGACCGTGGTATGCGCCCTTGGTGAGCTTGCACATGTGCTGCACTTCGTGTGAATATTGCATTCGCATCTCCCGTCGGCTTTATTTAGAAGTGTACTGAAATTACCGTCTGCGCTTTGACTGTCGCGCGCGGCCCATGACACGGCAGGGCAGCGCGCTTCCCCTCATGCCGCGGACGGGCAACGGCTTGCCCGGTCGCTTCCTTCTGCCTCATTCATCACTAACCTGCTCTTCATTTATTATACTTTTTCTGGACACGCTGAAAAAATAAAAGGGAGCTTTCCGTTAACGGAAAAGCCCCCCGGTAGAGATGCAGGCGGGTATTACAGATTGAAGTCGTACTGGATTTTGAGCGACGGCGTGATGTTGTTGATGGCGATTTGCGTCACCGAAAAATCCGGGGTCGTAAAATCAAAAGCCGCGAAGTTTGAACAGACATGGTGCCAGCGCGCGTCGATACCTATTTCAAAACCGCCGCCCAACGCGTAGGTGGCTCCTAAGCCGGCATTGAACCCGAAATAACCGTAGCTGCGTCCATAGCCAAGGCCATCATAGTACTCCTCAAGGACGGGGAGGGATTCTGCACTAACCGTGTACAAACCGGCGCCCAGTATGCCGTACGGGGTCAGCTTGCCCATTTGCTTGCTGACTTTAACGTAGGGCGTGTACTGGCCTATGGCGACAGTGCCGCCGGATTCCAGGATAAGGTCATTGGTGTGCGCCCAGGAACGCCCTATTTCCATGCCCACGGCAATATTGGAATTGAGCTTGTAATCGACGGCAAGCGCGTTTGCGGCCGAAGTTTTGGCGCTCATGTCGTAGGTATGGCCATCAATATTGGCGGAGTTTGAATGCCACAGGCCGGACACGGGAATTGCCGCCCCGTCCAGCAGACTAACGCTGTATTTCGTGTCGGACTGCGCTTTAGCGGCAACAGCCATCACCGCGAGAATGAACACTGCAACAACCGCTGTTTTTTTCATATGTATAGCATTGCTCCCTATTTTTTGTCGTATGGTTTGGTCAACCCTTGGAACCTGTTTAAATTATCCGTATCCCGCTCCCGCCTGATGAAAAAAATGCGGGCAGGTCACAGATTGAAGTCGTACTGGATCCTGAGCGACGGAGTGATGTTATTTATGACGATTTGCGATACCGGCATATCCGGATTCGTAAGGTCAAGGGTAGAGAAGTTGGAGCAGACATGGTGCCAGCGCGCGTCGAGGCCTATTTCAAGGCCGCCGCCCAGCGCGTAGGTGGCTCCTAAGCCGGCATTGAACCCGAAATAACCGTAGCTGTGCCCATAGCCAAGGCCATCGATGTCCGAAATCTCGGGGATCGTGTTTGCGCCAACCGTGTATAAACCGGCGCCCAGTATGCCGTACGGGGTCAGCCTGCCAATTTGCTTGATGACTTTAACGTAGGGCGTGTACTGGCCTATGGCGATAGTGCCGCCGGACACTTCAACCATGCTGGAGATGGGATGCGCCCAGGAACGCCCCGCTTCCATGCCCACGGCAACACTGGAATTTAGCTTATAATCGACGGCAACCGCGCCGGCTGGCGAAGTTTTGGCGCTCATATCTATGGTAACACCGTCAGAATCAAGGGCGTTAGAATGCCACAGGCCGGACACGGGAATGGCCGCCCCGTCCAGTATGCTGACGCTGTATTTCGTGTCGGACTGTGCGTTCGCGACAAGCGCAAGTCCCGCTATAATAAACACCGCAACAACCGCTGCTTTTTTCATATGTATAGCATTGCTCCCTTTTTTTGTCGTATGGTTCGGTCGACTCGTGAGAATAGTCTAGAAAAAATCATGCCGCCGATACCATCTGCTCATTCGAGAAAAAAACGCGGGCATGCGTTTTGCATGCCCGCGCCCGTTTGTAAATATCCGTTAGAGATTAAAGTCGTACTGGATGCGCAACGAGGGAGTTACATTGGTTATCGATATTTGCGAAACCTGCGCATCGGAAGTTAAATCGACCTGAGAGAAATTGGAACAGATGTGGTGCCAGGTCACGTCCAGTCCGACTTCCAGCCCCCCGCCCAGCGCATAGGTGCCGCCAGCTCCGACATTGAAACCGAAGTAACCGTTTTTATGCCCATAGGAAAGGAGAGAGGACATGCTTTCACCGTCCAGCACCAGATCGTCGGCCTTGACAGTGTAATAGCCCGCGCCGAACACGCTGTACATCGTGATTTTGCCCATCCTGTTTAGCAGTTTTACGTATGGCGTATACTGGCTTATGGTTATGTTGCCGCCTGTCGCGGGAGCGGCGGTTTGGGGACCATGCCGCCAATCCCTGCCGACCTGCATGCCCAGCGCGATATCATTAGTTATTTCGTAATCGGCGGCAACCGCGGTCGCCGCCGAAACCGTGTTTCCCCAGTTTACGTTGTAGGGAACTCCGGAAGACTCGACATAGAAAGAATCGTTATGCCAAAGGTCCCCGGCAGGCATAGCCGTTCCGTTCAGGACGCTGATGCTGAATTTGGAAATGGACTGGCCATAATCATCCGGAAACTCGTCCGCCCCGGCATACGCACTTGTAAACAGCATAATTGTTGCGGCAAACAGCACTGCTTTTACCATTTTCTCCCCCGCTCTTTTACGGGACAGCTCCTGCAAGTCGCATGAAACGGAGTTGAGCAATCCCGCGAGCATCTGTTGAGAGTGTATAAAATTTCCCCGTCGCAATCTATTCCGGCGTCCTTGCGGCAAAAATAACGCACATCGCAAAGACATAAAAAGCGCGGGCGATTTTTTCGCCCGCGCTTTGCGCTGCAAGACTTTTGTTTATGCCACGGCCACTTTCCGGCGTTTTGCGGCGGGCTTTGCGGCCGGTTTCTGGTTGATGTGGAGCACCTTGGCCGGCGGGAAGCCGTTGAACCATGTCGACGAGGCGTGGCTGTACGCGCCGATGTTGACGCTGTAGAGCAGGTCGCCGAGATTAAGGTTATTGGGCAGCCTGTCCGACATAGAGATGACGTCCAGCGCGTCGCATGTGGGGCCGAACACCGCGCAGATCTCCTCCGGGCCTTCCTTGAAAGGCTGCATCGGATAATGGCAGTGGTCGAAGATGATGCCGGAATAGGTGTGATACACGCCGTCGTTGACGTAGTAGCACAGTTTCCCGTCGCGCACGGCCTTGCCGGTTATCTCCACCACCGAAGTGCCGGCGGTCGCTATCATATAGCGGCCGGGCTCGGCGAGAATCTCGATATTTTTCGGGAACAGGCGCTCCAGCTCGGCGTTGACGCGCGCCGCGAGCACGCGGAACGGCTTTACCGATTCGTCGTACGGCGCGGGGAAGCCGCCGCCGATATCGAGCAGGTTCATCTTGTCGTAGCCGCGTTCCTTTGCTTCCTCGAAGATATGCGCCGCGAGGTTAAGCGCCTGCACGTAGTTTTCGAAGTTCGTCGTCTGGCTGCCCACGTGGAAGCTGAGTCCCTCCACCGTCAGGCCGGCCTTCGCCGCCGCGAGGATATAGTCCACCGCGTCGCCGGGCGCGGCGCCGAATTTGGAGGAGAGCTCCACCATCGCGCCGGTGTTTGCGACTTTAAGGCGCAGCACCAGTCCGGCGTGCGGGGCGTATTTTTTAATCTTCTCCACTTCGGCCAGGTTGTCGAAGGTGACGAGCGGGCGGTACTTGTCGAGCTGCTCAAGCGTGGCGTTGGGCTTTACCGGGTTGGCGTAGATCACCTTGTCCCAGATCCAGTCCAGCTGCTCTTTGCGCGGCATGTGCTTGATATTTTCGTAGACCAGCTTGAACTCGGGCAGCGAGGCAACGTCGAAGCTGGCGCCGGCGTCGTAAAGCGTTTTTACGATTGCCGGGTCCGGGTTCGCTTTTACCGCGTAGTAGGCCTGCACCCGGGGAAGGTACTTTTTGAATTCGGCGTAGCTGCGCCGTATTTCATCATGGTCCACTACGAAGAGCGGCGTTCCGTGCTCCTCTGCAAGTTTCTTGAGCTGACTGGGCTTGAGCATCTCGATTATTTCTCCTTTGTTTTAGAGCCCGGCGGGGTTTCCGCTCGGGCTCATCTGGTTGCTGCTAATCTTCGTCGGTGATCAGGAAGTTCTTGAACTGCCACGGGTCGTCCCTGTCCACGTTGGGATTGTTGTATCCCTTAAAGGCGTTGGTGTAGTGCTTGAGCGGCGTCCAGTCCGATGCCTTGGAGATGAAATCCCCAAGATACGGTTTGGCTATGCCGAGTACGTATTCGTGCGGCAGATCGTCGGGGACCAGCACGCCGCGCTGCGGATTTTCAATCATCCACATCGAAGCCGCCACTACCGATATGCCCACCTGTATCGTGGTGGCGTTCTGGTGCGGCACCAGTTTGCGCGAGCCCTCGATGCTCAGCGAAGTCCCGGTCCACCAGGAGTTGTACGGGTGGCCCATCAGCAGCGCGCCTAGGATATCGCGCCCGCTGATTATCTCGTCGTTCATGATGCGGATCTTTTCCTGAAGCTTGTAATCGTAGCCGCGCAGTTCCTGCAGCGATATTATCGCGTTGTCGCTGGGGCAGTAGGCGTAGTGCACCGTCGGGCGGTAGACGGCCTTGCCGTTTTTCCAGACGGTCAGCCGGTCGGAAATCGTGAAAGCCTCGCCGTGGCGGACCACCATGCCGTGTATGCAGTAATCCGGCACCCACGAGCAGACCCACGTGTTCATGCCCATGCGGGCCAGGCAGATCTGGTTTTTGGGGCCTTCCTTGTGCTTGAAGGCGAGGTTGGGGAGAGTTTTCTCGTGCGTGCCCCAGCCCATCTCGGCGGTGGTGGTGCCTTCCTCGCGGAAGCCTTCCACGCTCCAGGTGTTTACAAATTCGTCCACCTGCTTGGGCTTGTCGGAAATCTGCGTGTCGCGCTCGCTGCAGTGTATGACCTTCACGCCCAGCTTCATCGCCAGCAGGTTGAAGTGCTGGTCTTTGGCGTGCTGCTTTATTTCCTCGGCGGCGGCGCCCTTGAATTTTTTATCGGCCAGCGCGCGTTTTGCGATATCGAGCAGGCCCTGCTTGGTGAAATGGGAGATAAGTCCCGGATTCGCGCCGTGTTCCAGCACTGCGGTGGCGCCGGGCGCGTTCCATTTTGCGACCATGCGGCGCACGTTCATGTGCCGCCAGTAAAGGGTGCGTTCGGTGGGATGTTTGTTCGCCGCGCCGGCATAGGGATCCCACAGCTCGGTGGACGTATTGACGTATAGCACTCCGTGGTCGTGGCACCACTGCAGAATCTCGCAGCAGTCTATGTTCCACGCCAGGTCGATAAGAAGATCGCCCTCGGAAAGGTATTTGCCCAGCAGGACGCCCATGTTCTTTCTGGTCACCTGATCGCGCACAAAACGCACGCCGCGCGCCAGGAAGGGCTTCAACACGCCGCGCCTGTCCTCGAAATCCATCACGGTCACGTTTTTTGCCGGTACTTTCACATGCTTGAGAAATATGGGCAGGGCGCACTGCGCTACGGCGCCGTATCCTACGAACAATACTTTCTTATCGAATTTTATCATTATGTTTCATCTCCGTGAAAATTATAGCAAACTGTACGGGAATGTCTAATTCTCAGACGGCGCGGTTTTATTGTGCTAAAATACTTTCAGTTCGCGCGAGGGATAAAATGAAAATAAAACATGCGCTTTTTGCCGGTTTTTTCGCGCCGCTTTCGCTGTTTTGCGGAACGCGCGCGTACGCTCAGACGATGCCGCTGGCGCTGGCCGCAAGCCCGCTGGGCGGCAAGGTCTGCGCCGCCTACGGCGTTTGGGCATCAGACGGAAAAATAACCGTGGCGGGCGTTGCCTCCGACGCGAAAGAACAATTCCATGCCTGCCTCTGGCGCTTTGCTCCCGACGGAAAGCCGGACGGCGGCTGGGGAAATGGCGGCGCTGCCTGCTCGTCAGAAACAGAATGGCCGTGGGCGATGAGTTCCGGCGGCGGCAACGCATACACCGCGGGAATTCTGGGCGGCAACTGGCTAAAATCCCCGGCCGCTTTTGCGCGCTGCACCGACAGGAACGCAAAGCCCTGCGCCGGTTTCGGCGCAGACGGCCTGGCAAAACTCCCCTCCCCCGCTTTCAAATACGCGCGCGCGTTCGGGATAAAAACAGCGGGGGATTCCGTTGTTGTCGCCGGCAGCGTGGGCGACGACGCCGCCACCTATCCCGCGCTCTGGCGGCTTGCCTCGGACGGAAAACCTGACAAAAACTTCGGCGAGGGCGGCCTTGCCGTCCTGAAAATTCCGGACACGCGCGATGCGCAGTTCAACGCCCTTTTGCCGGACGGCAAAGGGATAATAGCCGCAGGAACTATCGGCTGGCACAAAGCGCTGGTCTGGGAAACAAAGAGCGACGGTTCGGCAGACAAAAACTTCGGCGCGAACGGTCTTGCAATAGCGCCGGACGGCATGGCGCGCGCGATAACCATTCTGGACGGGGATATCCTTATCGGCGGCTTCCGTTATAAATATGACGGCGACCGGGTTTCAAGCGAACACAACCAGATGTTTTTGCTGGACAAAAACGGCGCGGTAAAAAAGGATTTCGGCAACGGCGGCGAAACGGAAATAGCGGCGTATCCAAATCAGGAATCGTTCGCGCTGGCGCTCTCCTCCGGCGCGATATTGACGGCGGGCTATGCCGACGTGGACAACAAGGTGAAAGCCTGCGCGTGGGAATTTGCAAAACAGGGCAACCCGGCTAAAAATTTTGGGAAGGACGGCGCGCTGGTTTTGGAAGACGGCCTTGGCGGCAAAGAGACGCGCATCTACGCGCTTTCCGGCGAAGCGGACGGCGCTTTTTACGCCGCCGGTTTCGCGCGCGGCGCGGACGGCAAAATGCATCTGGCCATCTGGAAAATCAAGCCGTAGCCGCGCGTCTTATATCTTTAATATTTATTACCTTTATAATCCTTCAGAACTTCACGCGCAGGCCGCCGGAAAACTCCACCGGCGCGGAGGGCGAGACGAAGCGGTTGTCCGTCGAAACGGACGAAGACGAAACGTCCGGGTCGCCATACTCTCCGAAGGTGTAATAGTGCGCGTTGAAAATGTTGTCTATCCCCGCAAAAGCCGTCACCCGCTTTGTCAACTCATAAGAGGCATGCACGTTCACAACCTGATAGCCGGGCAGTTGTCCGTTCAGGTTGGCCTCGTCGCCGCGATAGTACTGCGGCCCCATGCACACCGTAGTAAATCCCGCCGAAAGACTTGGCGTAACGCGCCAGTCCGCGCCGAACTTGAACTGGTTTTGCGGTATGCCAGGCATCTTGTCGCCGGAGGCGACATAAATGTCGCCGTTTGAATCTGCGGACGGATTGTTGGGCGAGTACATGGTCATCGCCGACTGGAAAGTGGCGTCCACCAGCGTATACGCCGCGTATGCGCGCAAAGCGGCGTCCTTGTAATCGACGCGGGTTTCCACGCCCTGCCTGCGCGTGGAACCGATGTTTTCAAAATAGCCCGAACTTTGCGAAGTGGCAACGCCGTAAATATCATCATCAAGATCGGTGCGGTACACGCCCGCGCTCCACGTAAATTTCCCCGGCGCAAGCCTCGGCAGTTCAAGCGAGCCGCGCAGCCCTGACTCGTAAGTGTGCGACACGACCTGTTTCAGCGTCGGCGGGTCGGAAGCCAGCGACGAAGGCAGCAGGCAGGGCTTTGCCGGGTCGGAGCATTCTATCTCGCTCGGCGTGGGCGTGCGGTTGCCCTCCGCATAACCAGCATAGGCGGAAAGCGCATCGTTTATGCGGTATGTAGCGCCGAGCGCCGGATTTACGCGCGCATAGCGGTTTGCGCCATCCAGCGCGGTGCCGTTGCCGTCGGTCAGATATATTTCGGTAACGTTGAAGCGCCCGCTGGCGGTGACGGCAAGCTCATCCGTAGGATTTAACGTATCGGAAGCGAAAGCGCCGTAATTGTAATTTATCGCGCTAAGGCTTACCGGCGTTGCGGTGAAAGCCGAATCCTCGCCGGTATCCACAAAATAGCCCGACTCCACGAACAGGTCGGAATCGAGCGCCCCGACTTCCACTTCGGAACCGAAATCCGTTTTTGCGCGTTCCGCGCTTGCCCCGGCGGTATAAGTGTTTTTGAGGCCGAAAATCGGCGCATCGCCGTTCACTTGCGCCGACGCGCCCCATGTGGTCGAATGCGTGTACTCCATGTCGTTTTCGCCTACGGCAACGGTGCCGCCGTCCGTGATGTCTGGCAACTGCAGGCCGTTGCTGCCGTATACGGGCGTGGTTCCGTCGGACTGGCAAAGGCCGGAGCTGTTTGTGCAGGCCTCATAATTGGTGGTGTTGCCGTTTTCCACATGCTGCACGAAATCGCGCATATAGGCGTTGCCGCGCGCGCTCATGGCATCGTTGAACCGCCAGTCGCCGGACAGATTAAGGAACACAAGCTGGTTCTGCACCTCCTGCGGTCCGGTGAAAACGGAAGAACGGCTAGCCTCCACCCATTCAATCGGCGCGGAACCCTGGCCGTCCATGCGGTTGTTCGCGGCGGTCACGCTCAGATGAGTCTCCCCCTGCTCGCCCCGCAACCCGAAATCGGCGTACAACTGGCGCAGGGAATCGGACGAAAAAGCGCGCCAGCCGTCCTCGTCCAGCATTTTAGCGGCGATATAGGCGGAGCGCCCGTCATGCCCGCCGCCGTATTCCACCGAGCCGCTGCGCTGCCCGTAGGAGCCTCCGGAAACCTCGGCTTGCAGCCCCTGCCAGGTAAAACCGTTTTTCATCGTGACGCCGATAGCGCCGCCCAGCGCGTTGCGCCCGTAAACGGGATTGGAGCCCAGCAGGTCTATGCGGTCCACCGCGAAATCCGGGAAAAGATCCCAGTTGACGGTATCGCCGAAAGCTTCGTTTATGCGCACGCCATTCTGGTAAACCGCAAGCCCCTGCGGCGTGCCCAGCACCGGCGACGCCTCGAAACCGCGATAGAGTATGTCCGGCTGGAAATCGTCGCCCATGGCGGAATTTATGTTTACGCCGTTGAGCTTTTCCGCTACGGAGGAAAGCACCTTTGAGCCGCCGTTGCCGGAGTACAGGTCCCGCGTCTGCACGGTCTGGATGTCGGAAGGCGCGGTGTCTTTATTTATTGCGGTGCCGGGCAGCGGCGCGACGGCGGTGATACTTATAGCCGGAAGCGACAGAAGCCCGCCGTCCGTCCCCGTTGAAACCTGCTGCGCGTTAAGCGGCGCGGCGCACAAAAGCGCTGCGGCGAAATACGCCGCGAAACAAAATTTATTCATCAATGCGCTCCTGATTCAAAGTTGAATTTTATGGCCCGGAGCATTTTCGCCGCGGCGGGGAGCGCCGGGGGCAAAAGCCGCGTACAGATGTTCCGCCCTCCGCAGCAGAGTGAGGGAAAGGAAACGAAAGTGATACTCCGTTAAACAGCTTCCGTTGCGCGGTTTCATAAGCATCGTATCCCTGTAGAATAAATATACTCAAGTAAAGCGGGATTGTCCACTCCGTTTTTGGCCCCCAATTATTGTAATATTAAATAGGCGGCGAGACGTCGCGCCGGTTGTGCTTGCATGGAGGATTCTGATGCCCAAATTTGAAGAACAGATAGTAAGCGCCATTCAGGGGCGCAACCCGCTCATATACCTGCATACGCCGGAAGAGGGCCGGGTGAACGAGATACTTTCCGCGCTGGTCCCGAAATGTTTTCATGGCGGCACGACCACCACGTGGAGCTGCGTGCGCGGATTTGAGCCCGCGGTGGAAGGCGCAGACACCAGAAACCCGCTGGCCGCGCTGCAATACATACTCGCACGCCCGCGCCGCGGCTTCTACCTGATGAACGACTTGGCGGATTTCCTGGACGATCCGCGCGTGCTGCGCGCGCTGCGCGAGATATATTTCGCCTTCTCGCGCAATTTCCACGCGGCGATAGTCATCACCTCGCCAAAGCCCGCCGCTTTCGAGACGCTTGAAAAAGAACTGCGCGAGGTGGAGCTGGACGCCCCTACGGGGGACGAAATGCTCTCCCGCCTGACCGCGATAGAAAAACAGTTCCCCGGGCTGCCGCTGCCGCCCGGCCTAAAGGCGCAGGCCGTGCTGGCGCTGCGCGGGATTACGCTTACCGAGGCCGACCATATCCTCTACCGCGTGTTCTCCTCCGGCACGGACCGTTCCAGACTGCTCGAGGAGATTTTCACGGAAAAGGGCATGCTGGCCAAAAAATCGGGCTTTCTGGAATTCGTGCCGCTGCGCCTCGACACCAGCGCGGTGGGCGGCATGGAAAACGTGAAAATCTGGGCCGAGCAGCGCAAGAACCTTTTCAATCAGGAAACCGTGGACGCAGGCGTGCCGATACCCAAGGGCGTGCTGATAATGGGCGTCAGCGGCTGCGGCAAAAGCCTTATGGCAAAAGCCATAGCCGGGCTGTGGCATGTGCCGCTTTTCAGGCTGAACATGAGCCTTGTCTTCTCCGGCGCGTACGGCAGCCCGCAGTCGGCGTTCCACCGCGCGCTGGCGACGATAGAGGCTATGGCCCCGGCGGTGCTGTGGATAGACGAAATGGAAAGCAGCCTCAGCACGCCAAAGGAAGCCGCCACGCCGCAGTCGATGGTGTTTTCGGAATTTTTGACGTGGATGCAGGAAAAGCCGCCGCTGGTTTTCGTAGCGGCCACCGCCAACCGCATCGAAATGCTGCCCGCCGAGATAATCCGCAAGGGACGCTTCGACCAGGTTTTCTTCTGCGACCTGCCCGAAGAAAAGGAGCGCAAGCAGATTTTCAGGATACATATAGAACGCAACGGCGCAAATCCCGACGAGATAGACATAGACCGCCTTATGGCCTGCACGATAGGCTGGAGCGGCGCGGAAATAGAGCAGGCGGTGATAGCGGCGCGCATAGAGGCCTATCAGGCAAAGCGCCAGATGACCACCGACGACATCTGGCAGTGCACCTACACGATGGTGCCGCTTTCCAAAACGATGGCGGAGCAGGTCAAGGCGATACGCGACTGGGCCTTCAAACGCGCGATGCCCGCGGCACGCCGGGAGGAAAATTATGGCTGATCTGAAAATAGCGGTGGTGAAACTTTTCGCGGATGTGCCCACGCCCGCCTACGCCCACGAAGGCGACGCCGGAGTGGACCTTTACGCGCGGGAAAGCATGACGCTCCCGCCCGGAGCGCGCGCCCTTGTGCCTACCGGACTCAAAATGGCGATACCGCCGGGACACGAGGGGCAGGTGCGCCCGAAATCCGGCCTTGCGCTCAAACACGGCATAAGCGTGCTAAACACCCCCGGCACCGTGGACGCGCCGTACCGCGGCGAAGTGGGCGTGATACTGATAAACCACGACCCCGTACGCGCATACGAGGTCATAAAGGGCGAGAAGATAGCGCAAATGGTTTTCGCCCGCGTGGAGCGCGCGGCGTTTGCGGTAGTCGAATCCCTCGATTCCACAACGCGCGGCGAAGGCGGCTACGGCAGCACCGGAAAATAAGTTTCCCCCCCGTCCTGAAACAGCAATGGCAACCCTCGCGGGTTGCCATTATTTTTTGTCCTTAAAATGCGTTTTACTGTTTTGCCGCGACGGGGGTTGCGACCGGAGACTGAGGCGCCGCCGCAGGTTTAGACGGATAGCCGAGCGTCTGCGCAAGTATTATGTGCTGGTCCTTGCGCAGCTTGAGCGCACTGGAAAGCGCGGCCTTGTCGAAACTGGCGCGCACCACGCAGGAAAGTCCGGCTGAGGCGCTGTAGAGATATGCGTTCTCAGCGATAAAACCCGCGTCGGCCGCGCTGAGGAAATCCTTTTCCTCCCTTGCGCCCTTGCCGGTTTTAGCGTAATCGGCCACGTATACCAGTCCCACCGGCGCTTTGGCCACGAAAGGCTGCACTCCGGTAGCCGCGCGCAGGTCGCCCGGGGCGACTGGGTTTAGCGCATTGGCTTTTGCGTCGTAGACATAAGCCCCGTCCGGCAGCACCACGTAGATATCGGTCTCGCGCCAGTTCTTGGCGGAAGGCGCGGTGCGCCCGTCCTTGTCCGCGCGGTTTATGCCGAAAGCCGCCCACAGGATATTGGAAAGCTCCTGTTGCGGCACGGCATCCGGCGCGAAATCGCGCGACGAGTGACGAGAGGCAAGCGCCTCCATCAGCGGCATTCCGCCGGTTTTCCGCGGTACCGGCAACTGGATAAGGCCTTTCTCCTGCGCAAAAACGCCGCAGGATGCCGACACTACAAACAGAGCGGCAAGAAGTATCTTCATATGTCTCCTTTTGTTTTGGTAATTAAAAAAATCATTTAATGCCCGGGCATTGCACGGCGGCTGACATATCCAGTCTCGCCGCGCCAGCCGGGAATGCCAGATCGAGATAACCGCACAACGCGCGAGGCTCGCTTATCCCGGCATATGAACCCTTTAGGAAATAATACGTAAGCAGGCCGTGTCCATAAACATCGCTGACGGCATCGGAAGCAGGCGCGGCTATCACGGCCAGTCCGGCGGGCGGCGCGGCATAATAAATGGATGGCGGGGCAAAGACAGCGTCCGCGCCGGAATCGCCGCCTTTTGTTTCATATGCGGCATCAAGCACCACAAGCGCGGAACGGGGATTCAGTCTGGCGATATCCGTGTACAAGCCGCCAAGAGCAAGACCCGTCACCGGCCCGAAACGCGCAGGCATATTCCACGGCAGCACATATCCCTCGCCCGATTGTGCATTTATTTCCCCGCAGCCGGAGAAATAAAAATATACATTTGAACCGGCGGTGACGCGGGACGGCAGCCAGTTTGCAAGCGCGTCATTTAATGCGGCGAGCGTGGCCGTGGAGTTTTCCAGAATCAGTATATTGCTTTCGGGCAGGCCCTGCGAAAGAAAATATTTTTTCATCGCCTCGGCGTCGCGCAGGGCATAATCGGCATGCAGCGCGTCTTTGTACTTTTCGATTCCGGCGATCACGGCGTAATCCTTTGTTCGCAATGCGGCGGGGACCGGTCCGGGGGTGTCGACGGATGAGACTATCCCGTTTATGGCGGTCCCCGGCCCTATTCCCCTGCGCACGGCTTGAATCCTGTCGCTATCCGGTTGCAGAGCCAGCGCGGACGGAACTATGGCGGACTCGAAAAACTTGCCGCGGGAAACTGTCTCCGGCTCCGCCTTGCCAGACGGATGCGCAGGATAAACGCCGTCCGAGGTTTCCGCTTCGGCTTTTTCAGGACTAATTGTCCCTCCTCCTGAACCGTCCGGCGTATAGATAAAATAAACCCGCGCCTGCGCCTTGGCAATTTTCCGGCATAAAGCCTTGCGGGCATTCCCGGAAACGGTGGAGTCAAGGGTAAAAACATAATCCCGCTTGGCCGGAATAACGGCATTCCCGGCATCGGAAACCACATGGAAAGAAATATCGCCGGAACAATCAACCTTCCCTATTTCCGGCTTCCCGTAAAACCCGGCGAAAGCCCGGCCAAGCTGCTGTTCCGTGGGCCCTGCGGATATGGCCGCGTTATATCTGGCTACTGAACTTTCATATGTCATACGCGCGGCAGTTGCGCGCCGGGTGAAATCATAGCGCGACTCGCGTTCGCCTCGCGTCAGTGTTCCAGGTTCGGAATCGCCCGGAGGTAACGGGCGGGGATTATCCGCAAGCATTACTGCCTGCGCGGCGGCGGAATAATCAAGCTCAGGATTCCATAAGCGCAGTTTACCGTCATCGCAGGCCGAAAGGGCGTATCTGCCGTCGGGCGAGAACGACACGCTCCAGACATGCCCCTGATGCCCGGAAATAATGTTTAGCAACGTCCCGTCCGCAGTTGACCACAGGTCAAGATTCCCGTCCCAGCCGCCCGTAAGAAGGTATCGGCCGTCGGGAGAAACCGCAACGGCGGTCACCGGGCACAGATGCCTGAACACGCGCATTTTCTGCCCGGTGGACAGATTCCATAATACGGCAGTCCGGTCATAGGATGCCGTAACGATATATTTCCCGTCCGGCGTAAATGCCACGGCATGGACATAATCCTTATGCGGAAACACCCGCACCGTTTTCCCGTTAGAGAGATCCCATAGCCTTGCGGTATTATCCGAAGAGCCCGATACCGCGTATTTGCCGTCCGGAGAAACCGCAACGCAGGTCACCCCGGCGCTATGCCCGGAGAAAACGCGCACGGTTGCTCCGGTGGAAACATCCCATAATCGCAGAGTCTTGTCATGGGAAGCCGAAATGACGTATTTGCCGTCCGGAGTGAAGACGGCTGAATGCGCATAATCCGAATGACCGCGCAAAGTATGTTCCAATATGCCTGAAGCGGTATTAAAAATTACCACGCTGTTATCGCCCGCAGCGGCAAGGGCATGGCTCCCGTCAGGTGAAAATGCGACCGATAGTATGCCGCTTGGCAAACGGATATCGCGCAGCAGCGCGCCGCCGGAGGTATCGCCCAACATCAGATGGCGGTCATCCCCGCCGGAAAGAACGGTCCTGGCATCCGGAGAAAACACAGCCCCCCATACCCTGTCGCCGTGCTCGTGAAAATCGCGCAACGGAATATTCCTCGGCAGATCGCCGCCGTACGCCCACAGGAATTCTCCCGCGCTGACGGACCGGCAGAACAAAAACGGCAGCAATAAGGCCGCACAAATTATGCTTTTTTTAAACAGAAAGTACTGGAGTATCCGTTTCATGCAAATATAATTATAGCGATTCTGGAGCGCGGCGGCATGAAAAACCGCCACGCGCCATGATATCCACGCACAAAATAGTAAAAGTGTTTTTTGCCGGGACCAGCTCCGCTGACGACTGCGCTGCCACCCCATAGTCCTGCCGGATATAAAAAAGCACCCTTCCGGGAGGGTGCGTTTTTATTTGTTCCAAAAAAGGCAGGGCTGCCTTTGGTTTGGGGGGGTAGGTGAGGGAGGCAGCCCTGTAAAACTAGTATATAATTCCGGATGGAGGATGTCAAGTCCAATTTTAGTTTCCATTATAGAATAAAATATCCCGCAGTCTAATACCCGCACAACAACCTGAAATCCCGGATATATTGAAGTAGCCGAAGACTCGCGCGCTGCCGCGCGCGGGCGGCAATTCCTAGACGTAAAAAAGTTCCAGCCCTCCCGGGGAAGAGGGCTGGACATGGAACCGGACTCCGGGGAACGGAGCCGGGTCCTGGGGGTCTGTGCGGCCAGTCCGCAGGGACTTTTTTCCGGCCGGCAAATTAATATTTTAAAATCTTCCTGCCAAACTTTTATGCACCGTTTTATTACTATAATTTCATTAAATTTCTAACTTATACTAGCTAGTAAGCGGCAGATGCATTGTTACAATACATCTGTCGCGGGCCCGCCAAACCAAAGCCTTGTTCAAGTGTAGCGCAAGATATATCAGCGTAAAATATGGAATTTCCCCGTTTTATCGACTTTTTTCCACTATTAAAATATACACTTCACCATGGGAAAGCGGTCGTCCGAGGGATTATTTGCAGATAAATTCCGAAGATGCGGGCGCGAAATGCAAAGTTATATCGGTGCCTTTGTCTGGAGTGCTGGAAACGTCAAGACTTCCGTCATGCAGCCGCATTATCTGGCTGCATACGGACAAGCCGAGGCCGGTGCCGTTAACCTTTGTCGTGAAAAAAGGCTCAAGGACGCGTGACAGATTCTCCGGAGCTATGCCGGAGCCGTTGTCGCTTACGCGGACAGTTACACCGGTCGCGCAAGCATCAACGGATATCCGTATACGTCCGCCCTGCGCAGGCAACGCCGCGTATGCGTTGTCCAGAAGATTGGAAAAAACTTCCAGCAACTGGACCGGGTCGGCATCTAGCGTGATTGCGCTGTCTTGCGGGAACAGGACATCCACCGAGACGGCCTGTCCGGCGAAACGCTCATGTGCGCCGGCGACAGCTTCGGCTATCAAAGCCGACAAGGAGATCCTCTCCCGGTGAGGAGACCTGATGCGCGCATAAAAAAGCAGATTATGGATTATATGATTGCTTTCGCGGATTTTTTTATCGATATTGCGCAGATGCCGCTCGGCCTCCGGATTGTGCGCATGGCGGTAAATATTATGCGCCGCCATGCGTATGGCGGCCAGCGGATTGCGCAGTTCATGCGCCACCGTAGCGGCCAGAGAGCCTATATCTGCAAGGCGGCGGGTCTTCTGCGCCTCCTCCTGCGCAGCCGCCAGTTCCCGTTGCGCCAGTTTGCGCTCCGTAACGTCGATCCCCATCTTCAATATAAGGTGCGAGCCGTCCGGCTCGCGAAAGCGGCAGGCATAGAAATCGTACCAGCGCCCCCCGTCAATCTCCAGCTCCCAGCGCCGGGGAAGCCCGTCTTCCAGCACGCCGCGGGAGCCGCAGGCCGGGCACGGCGCATGTGCGCCGTAAAACAGCTCAAAACAGCGTTTGCCCTCCGGAACGCCGAAGCGATCCCGAACGAACTTGTTGGCAAAAACAACGCGATAGTCCGGCGCAAGCAGCACAATCCCCACGGGCAGGGTTTCCATAAGCTCGTTGAAGCGCTGCCTTTCCTCGCGCAGCATTCGCGCTTCGGCGGCCTCGATACGCGCCGCCTCGGCATCAAGCCGTTCGGTCACATCAAGGGCAAATACTATTATGCCTATAATATTGCCTGCTGCATCGCGGTAGGGGACTTTTTCCATCTCCATGGTCCTGATACCGGCTTTGGTTTTCACCGGATAAGAGATGTCCGGTTTGGACTTGCCGGATGTTATCACTTCGATATCATCCCGCCAGGATGCGGCGGCCTGTTCGGGAGGATAAAACTCGGTCAGCAGATGCCCTATCACGTCCTCCTTGCTTTTGCCGAAAAATGCGGCCGCGGTGCGATTTACGTTTATGAACCGGTTTTCCCTGTCTTTGTAAAAGATCATTGCGGGTACGGAATCGAAAAGTATCTGAAGTTCTTCCTGTTTGCGCCGGAGCAACTCCTCGAAGTGTTTGACATCCGTAATGTCCGACGTATAGAACCTCGCCCGTCCGGACAAGGCGTCATAGGTAACCGTCTGATGAAACCATGCGGAGTCTATTTGAATCTCGCGGCTGCGCACGCCGTCCGAATCTGATTCGAACATATGCTCAATGCCGGTCAGGAAAGGATGCGGCCTCGGGGCGGCACGCAGATCCGGGAAAAGGCGCAGGGCGGCATCGTTGGCATAAAAAATATTTCCGGCCAGGTCCGCCTCTATTATCGGCGCGGGATTATTCTGCGGGAACGATGCAAGCCTGCGTATTTCGCTTTCCGCCCGAATCCTTGCCGTTATGTCCTGAGTGACGCCGCGAAAACCGGTTACATTCCCGGCATCGTCTAGCACCGGCACGCCGCTTAGCGACACGAAAAGTTTTTCGCCGTTCTTTTTAAATACCCAGGTTTCCAGTCCTCTCGCGGGACGCCGCGCCATCAAGTCCGCCATAAAGAGACCGCCCATTTTGCGCGCCTGCTCGGGGTCCATGAAATCGAACGGAGTCCGGCCCAGCAGTTCCGCCTCCGGGTATCCCATCATTTCCGACGCGCGAAATGAACAGAAAACAAACCTGCCCGCGGTATCCAGCTCCCAAACCCAGTCGGCGAGGGAATATGAGATGTCGCGGAATCTTTTTTCGCTTTCGCGCAGGCTGAGCTCGCGCTGGTTTATCTCGCGCAACAGTATGGAATACGGCGTTGTAATCCCGGTTTCAACCACTGCCCTGTAAACAAGATAGACGGACGCCATTGCGAATACGTGGCCCAGCGTATTTATCCAGTCATGGATGTGCCCGTAAAATGTCAGCGTAAATTCCGCGAGCATGGCTATCATTATGGCCGCAAGCATCAGCTTCAAAACGCCCGGGCTGAAGCGGTCCCGCCGCCGTGATGTAAGGAAAAGCGCGGCCGCCATAAGCGCAATGACAAAATATTCGCTGTTTTTTTTGAAAGCCGTAAGCCCGGTCCCGTCGTAAAAACACGGAGGGAAATTGCGCCAGTACAAAATGGACAACAGCAGAAACGCGCATAAACCGTACAGTCCTGCCAGACACCATGCGGCGCGCCCTTTAAGGAAATTATGGCTTTGCCCGGCAGATTCCCCGCAGGAAACAAAGATGGCCAACAGCAGCGCGGACGATTCCACATATTGCCCGGCAACCCAGAAGCGTGTGGACAAATCCGCCGGATATCCGTTTAAAAAATCCAGCCCCCTGTAGGCCAGCATGTGCATGGTGTCGAAAAACGCCACGGGAAGAAAAGCCAGGCCAAGGAAAAGAAAATAGCCGTTATCAAGGAACTTGCGCGCATTCCACGCAAACATCGCAATCGCACAGAGCAGCACCACGCTGAACATCTCGGCGAAACAGTGCAACAGCAGCAAATGCCGCCCGCCTACGGCGAACAGCATCGCCGCCGCCAGCGCACCGGCGGACGGAGTGATTGCTGACGACGGAAATTTCATTTCCCCTCGGCCCGGAACCGGGCGGGGGTCTTGCCGCGCAGCTTTTTGAACTGGCGGATGAAGGAGTCGGAATTCTCGTAGCCAAGACGCGCGGAAATCTGCTCGACGCTGAGAGCGGTGTTTTTAAGCAACTGCTCCGCGCGTTCTACCTTTACGCCCAGCTTGAAGTCCGAAAATCCCACGCCGGTCTTCTCCCTGAAAAGACGGCTGAGATATTTGGGGTTGAGGCATACCGCGCCGGCGGCATCGTCCAGCGTGACCTTCTTAAAGCAGTTGTTTTCAACGAAACGCCGCGCGCGCAGCACCTTGTCTTCCGGGGAGGCGTCCGCTATCGCGCATTCCCCCCTGGCTGCGGAAAATTCGCTTTCTATAACAGAGCGCATCGCATCGATATCGAAAGGTTTCTCCATATAGTTGGCGGCGCGGCCGCGCAGCGCGCGTATCGCCGAATCCTTGGTTCCGTAGCCGGTGAGTATTATGACGCGCTTTTCGGGATAAAGCTCGCGTATGCGTTCAAGCGCGGTAAAACCGTCCATGCCCGGCATGCGCACGTCCATTATAACAAGACTTATTTCGTTGGGTTTTTCCAGAATATCCAAAGCCTGGCGGGCATCGCAGGCCTGCACGATGTCGTACTCGGAAAAACAGTCGCAGAATTCCTCGCGGAGTATTGCGTCGTCATCGGCCAACAGTATCTTGTCACTCATAGCGGGCAGGAATATTCTACTAATTGGGCCGGGGAAACGCCAATTTTCGTTTATGGGGAAAAAAGCGGACTGCCGAAAACAATCAGGCCGTCTGCTGAGAAAGGTTCTGCGGAGAGAAAGCCACGCCGGATATGGATACGGAGGCGTTTTTGTCCAGATCCATATATGCGCCGTCTATTTTGTTGCCAGCCTCGTCCCCCGTTATCTTGAGGACCGGGCGCATCATGGAAAGGCGGTTGGGCCGCAGCACTATGCCCTCTTCGCCGGTGGAAAGACGCAGCTTCGCGCCGTGAGGATAAAGCGTTATGCTGTTTAAGAGCGTGCGCAGCGCGCGATGCGAAAAAGTGTGGCGCGCGCCCAGCAGCATGTGCAGCGCCTCCAGCGGAGTGAACGACGGACGCCACGGGCGCACATGCGTAAGCGCCTGGTATATGTCGGAGACTTTTATCAGCTGCGCATACGGCGATATGGCGGAGCCTTTTTTCTTGTTGGGATAACCCGAGCCGTCGTACGACTCGTGCGTTTCCATTATAAGATTGCCGAGTTCGGACGCCGTCTCGGAGGTCATCGACGTAAGCGTGCGCACCATGTTGGCGCCGTCGATGGGATGCTTGCGCAGCATGCTGCGCTCAAGATCAAGCAGCGCGCCCGGCTTTGTGATTATGTTTTTGTAGCGCACTATCCCGATGTCCTGAAGGAATGCCGCCACTCCGATAAAAATCTGTTCGTTCTCCGAAAGTTTGCTCGCCGCCGCCAGATATATGGACAACAGCGCCACATGGACCACGTGTATGTGATGCTCGTAACTTGCGTCCTCGGTGGCGCACAGGAAAAGCGCGTCGGAATTGCCCTTGGCGTACTGGGCCGCTATCTCCCTGGAAAGCGAGAAGAACTCCTCTTCCTGTATATCGGCTTCATGGCCTTCCTGCATCAGACGCTCTTCCAGCGCCGCCGTGGCCTCCAGCGAACGCCTGTAGATATCGCGCGCGGCAGCCATGGCCTCGGCCAGAGCCAGCTCGTCCATGGTGGCATAAACAACGTCTTTTTTGTGCGTTATCGTAAATGCAGCCGCGGACTGCTGCGGGGAAGGCTGCTCCGCGGGCGCAGCGGGCGCTTCAACGCGTGAGCCCAGCGAGGAAAGGGAGAGGCCCCCGGACTTCGGGCCGGGTTCCGGCGGATGGGCCGGGCGCGCGGTTTCCTCCGTCGGATTTAAGGGGCGGCGTTCAAGCAGCGGCGCGGGCTCGGTGTCGGCAACCGGCTCGGCATAAGGCTCGGTCGGTTCGGCGGCGATATATTGATACTCCTGCTGCATCATCTTGTTGAATGAAAGTTTTGGGCCCGCCGGTTTATGGTAGGGAACCACTTTTTTTGCTATTTCAATTATCTTTTTTCGCGTCTTGCGTACCGGCGACGGCGCGGATTCCTGCGGGACATCCTGCTCTGCTTCCTCGTCGCCGGGGTCAGGGGAAAGGCGGGTGGGAGTCACGCGGAAAGAGGCCAGCTTCCCGCCGGACGGCGCGCGCACCGGAGAACGGACCTCATTCATCGGCATGGAACTGAAATTGAGATTGTTCCTGTTTGGCGCCGCAGGCTGTTCCGCATTTTCCCCGGCAACGGAAATATTTTCGGGAGACGGCTGAGCCTCAACAGGCTCCGCCTTTGGGGCGCGCTTGCGCCGCGCCGGAGGCTTTGGGCCTTTTTCGGCGAGGAGCTTGCGCTTTTGCTCTTCCTGGGCCTTGCGCTGCTCTTCCAGCTGTTTCTGCCGGTGCGGCTCGTAACTGGTATGAAACTGCATACATTATTTTATATAATATGTTATCGGGAACTGAATAAATAGAATGAAGTAGTACCTTCGGAGGGATGGATGCGCACAATTTATCTGGCACTCGTTTTAATCTGCGCGAACGCCGCTTTTTGCGCAGCGCAGGATGTTTCCACCCAGGCCGATCCCGGGACCGCCATCCAGTCGTACCAGACGCGGCAGTATGCCGTCCCGCAGTCCAACACTTTTCAGGAATCCTATATCTTCGCCGTCGGGGATCACATGCATGTGACCGTTTCGCCCACGGCGGAACTTTCGGGCGACAAGACGGTGGCCCCGGACGGGACCATAGAAATTCCGCTGCTCGGCGCGGTGCGCGCTGCGGGACTTACGCCGGCGCAACTGCGCGCGGAACTGGTTTCGGGATTGACGAAATACATTGAAAAACCGGAGGTATTGATTTCTCCGTGGCAGTTTGCGTTCCGCCGCGTGGCGTTGCTGGGCTATGTGGGCAGGCCGGGTTATTACGATTACTACGAAGGCATGCGCCTGAGCGAGCTGCTGACCCTCGCCGGCGGCCTCGAAAGCTATGCCGCAAGCGACAAGATTAAAATCATGCGCGACCAAAACGGCAAGACCGTTGTTCTGACGGCGGACATGGATGCTTTTTTCGACGGGCATTCGGAAAACGACGTCGTGCTTATGCCGAAAGATATAGTTACCATCCCCAAAACGCATATCTACGAAGGCGCGCAGTGGATAGGGAACAATCTGATGCCGTGGGCCAGCATTGTGACTATGGTGCTGGCGTTCATGATTTACCTTAAATAGCGATGCAAACAGAATACCTTTCCCTTTACGACTATTGGAAAGTTCTCTACAAGCGGCGATTCATAGTCCTGATCGCCGCCGCCATAACCACGCTGTCCACTTTCGTCTATACCAAAATGCAGCCCACGATATACCAGACGGAAGCCACCATCTCCATAAGCCTTCCTCCCATATACGCGCATCTGCCGGGAAGCGACGCGACGCTGGCCGGCAGTTCCATGGATGTGGAAATACGCATGATAAACTCGCCGGTGATAGCAGAGCGGGTGGCGCACGCGGTGGGCATACTGCCCGATTCGGCCAGCGCCGACAAGCGCGACATCGCGGCGCGCCAGATGCTGGGCATATACAGTGCTCACGCGGACGGCAACTATATAAAGATAACGGCGACCGGCCACGACCGTGACCTGATTATGCGCGTGGCCAACAGCGTCGTCGGAGCATACAAGGACTATGATCTGGACCAGAAAACGCGCGAGGCGCGCCAGACCGTCGCCGACCTGACCAAGCGCAAGACGGACACCGAGTCTTCGCTCCAAAAACTTGAACACGAGCGCGACAACTTCATGGTCCAGAACCCGGACTCCGGGATACTGGCCGATCTGCAGCACAAACTCAGCGAGCTGCAGACCAAAAAAAAGCAGCTGCTGGCCACATACACCGAAATGCACCCGATAGTGGTCGAGGTAACCAACGAGATAGCCGACGTGCAACAAAAACTCAGCAAGGCCCCCAACACTGACACCGAACTGGACCGCATAAACCGCGATCTGCGCGCCAGCGAGGAACTTTACGCCACGCTGAACCGCGAGTTGAACGATGCGCGCAGCGCGATGTCCGGCGCGTCTTCCTTCGTCGCCGAAATAGCCGCCGCCCCCCGTCCGGAACGCCCCATATCGCCCAACATGCATTTCAATGTAACCGTAGGCTGCGTACTAGGGCTGATACTCGGCATCGCGGCGGTTTTCATACTGGAAAATCTGGACGTCTCCATAAGCACGGTCGAGGAAATAGAACAGTACCTAAACATCCCCGTGCTTGGCATAGTGCCGTACATACCGCTGCCGACAGACCGCGTCACCGGCATAAAAAAATATTTAATAAAAAAGGACAAGGAAGAGCATATTTTCACCCCCAGGCTGCTGGTGAACCTGGGGCACAAATCCCCCATAGTCGAGTCTTACCACACGCTGCGCACAAACCTTTTCTCGCAGGCGGCCAAGGGCCGCAAGCTCACATTCGTTCTGACCTCCTCCGGCGCGCTGGAAGGCAAGACCCTGACCGGCATCAATATGGCCATGGCGGCGGCCTCCTTCGGAATGAAAACGCTGCTGGTGGACATGGACATGCGCAAGCAGGCGGTGCACAAGGCGCTGGGGCTGCATCGCGCACCCGGCGTCTCGGACATCGTGCTTAACCGCGTCCACTGGAGCGAAGCGGTGCAGAACACCGTGGACATAGCGATGGGCAACCTCAATATAGGGAACATTCTGCGCTTCCACGGTTTCGACAATCTGCGCATCATAACATCCGGCAAGCCGGTGGAAAACGTAATCTCGGTCATGGACTCGCCGCTCTGGGCGACTTTCGTGGACGAATGGCGCAGGGAATTCGATCTGGTCATCATAGACTCCCCCCCGATACTTTATTTCGTGGACGCGGTCATGGTCGCAAAACACACGGACGGTATGGTGGTGGTGTACCGGTCCGGCAAGATATCGCGGCTGGGGCTCAAACGCGCCTGCGGGCAGGTAACATCCTCCGGCGTGAGCATACTCGGGATAATACTAAACGACGTCCAGGCCGCGGACATGGGCCCGCGCTACAGCTATTACGGCGACTACGCCAGCTATTACTATTCCTCGGCCAAAGAGGAAAAGTCCTCCCATGAAGCCTGACGCAAAATGAAATTGATAGGGGCTGCGCTCCTGGCGGCAGTGGCGGTGGTGCTCGGCCAGTTGGCGACCCACCAGTCGCCGCTGATGCTGGGGCTGGGAATAGGCGCCATATGCCTTAGCTCCGTTGTTTTCTTCGATTTCGAGTTCGGCATCGCGCTGCTGATATTCTCGATGATGCTCTCCCCGGAAATCAACCTGGGCTCCACCGGCGCGGGAGCCTCCCACCTGGTTGTGGTCCGCTATGACGACTTTCTGCTACTGATACTGTTCGCCGCATGGGTGGTGCGCAACGCGCTGGACAAAAACCTGAAAACCCTGCACCTGTCGGAACTCAGCACGCCGATGCTCGTCTACACCTTCATATGCCTGGTCGCCACACTTTTGGGGATACTGCGCGGCAACGTAACCTGGATGAAGGGTTCGCTTTACACGCTGAAATATCTGGAATATTTCGTCCTTTACTTCATCGCCTACACGCTCACGACCAAAAAAGAACGCATATGGCTTTATCTGAAGCTGGGCGGCCTGACCGCGCTTGTAGTGACGGTATACGGCTACTGGTACTATCTCAGCAGCGGAGGCAAGGCGGCGATAGCGCCTTTCGAGGCGCCGATAAACGTGGTGTCCACCGAAATGGGCGAGCCGGGCTCGCTGGGCGGATATTATCTGGTGATCTTCGGCGTGCTTTTCGGGATGATGATACATCTGGACTACAAAAGAGCCATACGGCTGCTGCTGCCGCTCGGGTTCATGCTGCCGGTATTCCTGGTCACATTCTCGCGCGCGTCGTATCTGGGGATAATGGGCATGGTGTCGTCCATACTTATATTCAACGAAAAGCGCAGGCTGTTTGTCATGTCTCTGATAACGATATGCTGCGTTTCCTTTTTCGCGATAACGCCGATACGCGAGAAGGTCATGGCGCGAGTAGCCATGACGTATCAGGCATCGCTGAACCGCGAACTGCACGATTTCCACTTTCTCGGCAAGACATTCCGGCTGGAGGACTCCGCCGCGCAGCGCGTATGGACCTGGCAGCGCGTGCTGGACAACCATCTGCCTGTACATCCGCTTATGGGATTCGGCATCACCGGCGTGGGTTTTGAAGACTCGCAGTACGGGCTTTTGCTTTCGGAAACAGGACTGCTGGGATTTTTCGCGTTCTGGTGGATGATAGCGACGATTTACCTCACAACGCGACAGCTTTTTTTGCTCTCGAACGAGAACTGGATGCGCGGATTGGCCATGGGGCTGGCCGTAGGGCTTACGGGACTGTTGCTGGACGCCACAACTACCAACACATTCATCATCGTGCGTATTATGGAGCCGTTCTGGTTCCTGGTGGCGATAACCGACAAGCTTAAAGACCTGCTGCTGCGCGAACGGGAAGAAATTGAGTTGAAGCTGGCGCGCGAGGCGGTCATCGCAAAGAAATTCCAGGCGTCGCGCTGAAAATAATGCCGCCAGCCGTGATGTTTACGACCGAACGTACAAAAATTGCGTCCTCCGGCCCAATTTGCAGAAAAAACCGTCCCAAATACCATAACAGATAAAAAGGCACTGAGTAAACCTGAGCGTGACCAGCATAAACGCCGAGAGTTTACAGGCATACCATAAAACGCCGCAAAGCGCCCCGTATTGCCGGTACTTCAGATATATGGCTATTTCATTGCGGAAAGCGTAATAGCTGCGCAAAGGCGACGCGTAAAGCCGGTGCGTTCTGCCCATAAAAGCGACCACCAGCTTGCCGTCGTCGCTGTTTTCATCGCAACGCGCGCCGGGACACCAGAAAAATTTTTTCCCCAGCGAGGAGAGCCGCAGCGAATACTCCAAATCGTCCCCGTAAAGGAAATAGCGTTCGTCCGGCAATCCTGCTTCGCGCACCGCAGCGGCCCTGAAAAGCGTTCCACGCCACGAAAAAACGACAAGAGGAGTCGCCGTTTTGTGTACATGCTCAGGTCCCACGCAGCGCAGCGCGGCAACGGCGTTGTCGGGCATGGAGGCAAACCCGGCAAGCAGATTTTCGAGCGCCTCGGGGGCGCATACGACGTCGTCGTCCAGAGTCCAGATAAAATCCGCGCCCTGTGACAGGCTTTGCTCCATGCCGCGATGATAGCCCCCGGCACTTCCGGTGTTGCCTGGCATCCTGATATATGTCACGCCGGGCGGCAGCGGGCGTAACGCCGAGAAAACGCTTTCATCGCCGGAATTGTCCACGACAAGCGCCATATCGGGCGGACGCGTCTGCGCGCGCAGGGAAGCAAGTACCCTTAGCAGGCTTTCGGGACGGCGGTATGCCACTACAACAACGAAGACCTTTTCACTCATGAAATCGTATCGTCCTTGATTTGCGGCTATTTTGTGTGATTTTGTTCGCCGGGGTGAGGCGCACGCCGTGCGGCACCCTTCTGCATCAGTACAACGACTATGGCGAAAATGCAGACGCATTGCAGCAAAAGCAGCACGCTTGCCGTGGAGGACTGCGTATAGTGTATAGTCCATGCGGCAAGACCGAGGCAGATATTGACCAGAAGCACAAATCCCACCGATTCCTCCACCGTCATCCCGAAATTCATCAGCCGGTGATGGAAATGATCGCGGTCGACATGGTCCAGCCATTGCCGCACATTGCGCACCACGCCGCGGCGTATGCGCGATATCGTTATGTATATGATGTCGAAAATCGGTATCCCGAGTATCAAAAGCGGGGAGGCGAGGCTTTCCGTGCTCCAGTTCTCCATTATCGCGAATTCTGCCAGCAGAAAGCCTATCAGCGTCGAGCCGCTGTCGCCAAGGAACTGTTCCGCCGGATGCCAGTTGAAATGCAGAAAACCTATGCAGGCCCCGGTCAGCGCGGCCAGAACGAAGGCCAGTTCCTTCTGCCCCGTATGCCATGCTATGCCCAGCATGAAAACCGAACATATTATGCCAAGGCCGGAGGCCAGACCGTCTATGCCGTCCAGAAAATTAAACGCGTTTATTATCCCGACCACCCACAGCACGGTAAGCGCGTAACGCACAAGAGGCAGCGAAGCGGGAAAGCTTATCAGCGGACCGGAAGACGCGGCCACCAGCGCGGCCACTATCTGCCAGAACAGCCTTGTTTTGGCCGAAAGCCCGCGGCAGTCCTCCGCCACGCCGAGCAGGAAAATTATAGTCGCGCCGAGTATTATGCCCATTATCGGGCGAGGGGTCATCCAGTTGCGCGTCATAGTGAAAACCAGCGCGCAGAAAATGGCCACTCCGCCAAGGCGCGGCGTAGGCGCAGCATGCACCTTGCGCGGGTCCGGACGGTCTATGGCGCCCAGCAGATAGGCCAACTTCCCGACGAAGGGCGCCAGCAGCAGCACGGTAAAAAAAGATATCAGGACCAGATACAGCCAGCGCATCTGCCATTCCCAGGCCAGCGCCGACAAATGCCCCGTGGGAAGCAATATCAGAAGGCAAATAAGACAGGCGGCGGAGAGCGCCTTGTTTATTACAGGCATACCGCGGTATCCAGCCGCATGCGGTAGGCAATGAAGGCCTCGGCATACTTGACCTGCGCCTGATGGCCTCTATAGATGGCTGTGCTCTTTGCGCTCTCCAGTATGGACAGGAACGGCACATGCGTTTTGTTCACCTGCGAGCGGTGCATTTTGAGCATGGAATATTTTTTGGCTATGGTATGGCCGATATTGACGTACACGGACGGAGAAAAATTGCGGGAGCTGGGCACCTCGAAGAGCATCACGTCGCGCACGTAGCGGGAAGCGGTGATAACCGCGTTGGCTAGGTTGCGGTGATCCTGGTGCGTGTCGTCCCAGTAGTGGGTGAAAATCATGTCGGGCTTTATCTCGTCGAGATAACCCTCCACGCTTTCTATCAGCGTGCGGCTGGCGGGCACCTCGGTGTCGTGGAATCCCCCCCAGTGCAGTTTTGCGCCGACCACTTTCACGGCGGACACCTGCTCCACGCGGCGGCGCGCGGAATCCCCGCCCGCCTCTCCGCCGGTCATAACGAGCATATGAACTTCATGGCCCTTGGCGGCGAAACGCGCAAGCGTGCCGCCGCAGCCGTATTCCAGGTCGTCCGGATGGGAACCTATGCCTAGCAGTATCATGGTCGGATATACCCCTTTGTCAGCCCGCGCTCTGGTCCATGCTGGATACCGTGCTTTTTACAAGCGCGGGGTCCACCTGGCGCTGGGAATTCATGAAAGCGTTGAGCAGGCTCATGTGGCAGATGTTGTTTATCCAGCGCGGTATGCCGCCGGAAACATTGTAAATGGCGTCCATCGCCTCGGGCTCGAAAATAACGTTCTGGGAGGCGCCGGCCATATGCAGCCTGTGCTGTATGTAATTGTGCACGTTTTCGCGGGACAGCGGCCCTATCGCGCTTTTTATGCTGACGCGCTGGTTGAGCTGCTTGTTGCTCTCCACCTTGTTCTTGAGTTCCGGCTGGCCGCAAAGTATAAGCGTGATGAGGGATTTCGTCTCGCTCTGGTAATTGAGCAGCAGGCGCAGTTCCTCGAAAACCTTTTCATTCTCTATCGCGTGCGCCTCGTCCACGACGACCACCGGATGCTTGCCGTCGTGGTTTATCTCGTGGATGATGCGCTCAAGCGCCATCAGCGCGTCGCCTTTGCCGGCGGGCACCTCGCCCTTGGTGAAGCCGTTTATTATAAGGCGCAGCATGTCCAGGTCGCTTATGCGCGGATTGGTGAGCACCGAAAAAGTATATCCCTGCGACGCGAACTCGTGCTGGAGCGCATGCAGTATCAGCGTCTTTCCGCAACCGTACATGCCCACAAAGACCCCGCAGGGTTTTTTCTCGTGGAGTAAATAGCTTAGACGGGAAAGCGCCTCGGCATGCTGATCCGATCTGTAAAGAAACCGGTCGTCCGGGGTGTTTTCAAAAGGCATGAAGTTGAGCTTCCAGAAGTTACAGTACACCAGATTTCCCCTTTGCGTTTATATGTGCCCGTCCGCGTATTTTACTTCGTGTTTCGTATTGCATTTATAATATACATTATATCGGAATCCGTCAAGCCGGGATATACCGGCAGCGAAAGCGCGCGGCTCCATGCAAGCTCCGTACCTGAAAATTTGCCGCCGCATGACACATCAAGATGCAGCGGGCGGAAAACCGGCCTGTGCGCGCAAATACCTTTCTTTGCGCAGTATTCCAGCAGTCCTCTCAGCCTGCGCGGAGGGCAGGACAGCACGTAGCGCGAATAAATCCTGCCCGGCCTTTTTTCCGGCGGCGTTAAATCCGAATCCGCGAAAGCGGCGTCATATCGCCCGGCTATGGCCGCGCGCCAGGCGAGAAATGACGGCAGCCGCTTTAACTGCACCCGGCCCATGGCCGCCTGAAAATCCGTCATCTTGCAGTTTTCCTTCGGCCGGTCCGGTACGGTATTATCGTAATCCCTGCGGCGATGCACGTAGTCAACCAGTTTTTTTTCAGACGAAGCGACAAGCCCGCCCTCGCCGGTGGTAAAAAGCTTGGTCGCATAGAAAGAGGCTGCGGCCGCCGCGCCCAGCGCGCCAGCCGGTTTTTTGCCGATGCGCGCCCCGAAAGACTGCGCGCAATCCTCTATCACCGCAACGCCGAGTGCATTCAACGCGTCCATATCGCAAGGCAGGCCGAACATGTGCGGCGCTATTATGGCGCGCGTGCGGCGTGTCAGGCGGCGTTTTGCGTCGGCGGGGTCTATATTGAAAGTGCGCGGGTCGCAATCGGCGATTACCGGCCGCGCCTGCGCGCCCAGTACTGCATGATAAAGCGAGGAACACACGAAGGACGGTATGATGACATCCCCGCCTTCGGCGCCGAGCGCGCGCAACGCCAGCGTCAGCGCGGCGGTGCCGGAATTTACCGCAGCACCGTGGCGGCAACCGAGGGCTGACGAGGCTTCTTTTTCAAAAAGCGCCGTCTCGCGGTCCTGCGCCAGCATGCCGCTTTTCAGCACGGCGGTTACCGCATAAATCTCCGCCTCGCCGATACACGGTTTCGAGTGCGGTATTAGTTTGCGCATAAGCCCTGCGCGAAAAGTTCTTTCGCCTTTGCCGGACCTAGCTGGAACGCCATGTCCAGCGCGGCCATATACGGGATAAATTCCTTCCCCTGCTGCGGATAAACCGGATGCGTGTACTCGTGAAAAATCACTTTTATCCCGGCCTGCTCGAAAAGGCCCATATCCATGTAATCATGCCCGCCGGGCCCGGACAAATAAGTGTCCGCGCCGAAATATTTGCACAGGTTCACAAGGCGCTGCGTGGACATGCCCTCTATTTTATGCCGGGAGGAAAATTCCAGTTTTGTCCCCACCCCCAGCAGCGAGCGCAGCATTTCTATGGAATGCATGTTGACCGCGCAAAGCTTGTCCCACGGTTTGGCATACATTCCCTCCACCAGCGGCATCACTTCCGCGAAGCCGGGGCGTCTGGAGTAAACCTGCGCTATCGTGCGCGGGTGTTTTTTCCGCCAGGGCACAGTGTTGTTGGCGGGCACCTCGTCGATATTCTGGCCGAAATCGTGCAGCACAGGCACGGTCAGCCACTGCCAGCCGTCGGAGGAGAGCAGCTTGTTGCGGTTCTGCCACTCGTTGCGTTTGAACTGCACGTTGTCGAGAATCACAAACAGGTCGCATTTGGCCATCTTGTCGAAATAGCCGAGCCACGGCATGAACTGCGGCTGATGCGCGGAGAGTATCATTTAGCCTCCTTTACGAAAACCGGGTTGGAATAGGCGGCGCTGTTCACCTGCTCCGCCATCAGGCGGTAATAGGCGTCGCCGCTTGTGGCCGGAACGGAAATATCCGCGGGAAGTTTTTCCTCGCGGGAAAACAGCGCGACGCCGTTGCGCACAAGGGTTACGGCGGCGGATTTGACCTGTCCGCCGCCTGTTATCGCCATATGCACGGCTGGCGCGGCGGAGCAGTCCACTTGCTCCCCTTCGCCGGCAGCCGCGCCGCCGCAGGAAACGGTGAATGTGGAAATCTCTATACGCCCTGAAGCGGAATTTGCGACCGACTGAAAATGCCCGTTTTTAAGCGCGCCTAAAAGCTCGGGAACGCTGCACCCATTGACATCCGCCAGCATGTAGGACGAATCTATCGGAGTGGAGTTGAAATCCACAAGGTCCAGCTCGGCATAAGCCCAGACCGGTTTTTTCCTCCGGCCGGAAATATATTCCAGCAGCGCTTTGTCCCATTGCGCGCCGGGACGGGCCAGCGGACGCCCTTCCATGAATACGGCGAAACCGTCGGCGTCGGGCGAATGTTCAAGACAGTCCGGATACGGCTCCGTCTGCGCGTAAACGCGGTCATTTAGCTTGACCGGGTTTGCCCAGTTGGACGCGGCGGGATGGGCCCAGAAAACAAGCGCGTTTTTGCCCTCGGCGTAGTCTATCAGGCGGTTGTACGGCTCCCACGGCGTGGACGGCAGATACTGGCTCCACGAAAAATTTCTGTAGGGATACGCGCCTATGGTACCCAGCACTCCCAGGACAACCGCGATCGTACCCAAGCGCCGCAGTCCGCTGCGCCGCAGCCCGAAACCGGCAGGCACCAGCAGAAAGAAAAAAGGAGTCTGCGCTCCGGCTCCCCCGGAATGGCCGATAGCCGGCATGCGTCTGTAGTCGGACGGGTTTTCCAGCCCCGCGATTATGAGATGCCTGTTCCAGTCATGCATTGTCAGCTTGTCCAGCGGGGAGCCGCTCCAGCGGTAATACGCGGCGGCCTCAACTCCGGGCACAAAAAGCATGTCCGGATATTTTCGCCTGAGGGCGTCTATATCGTCAAGGTAATTGCGGGTTCCGGCCTTCAGCACCGAGGCGCGGTTAACCCGGACCTTTATTATCTCGCGCAGCGGCCACAGCCCGTACTCGGCCTCGGCAAGCAGATGGTCGGAAAAAATGAGGGCGTCCAGCTTCTTCTCATGGGCCTTGGCGGCCATGTCGGCAAGCGGCATTACGCCTACCTGGCTGTACGTGGAATGCATATGCGCGGCTACGCGCAACTGAAGAGCCCCGGCGGGAACGGCGTGCAGCAGAACTGCAAGCAAAAGGCTACTTGCGCGCAAGGCAAACCGCATAGGCCTGCTCCAGTTTTTTAAGCATGGCCCGGCCCGAAAAACGCGGCAGCCCGTTTTCATCCGGCGACAAAACCCATTCGCGCCCCTTCCTGCCCATGTCGCAGGAAAGCAGGGAGGCTGCGCGTATTTTAAGCACCGCCTCGGCCAGCGCCGGCGCGTCTGCAGGAGGAACCAGCAGCCCGGTTTCGCCGTTTAAAACCACGTCCGGTATGCCGCAGACCGCCGAAGCCGCCACCGGCAGTTCCAGCGCCTGCGCCTCAACCAGCGTGCGCCCCATGCCTTCGTTCAACGAAGGCTGCACGTAAATATCCATGGCCGCCATTGCGCGAGGCACATCCTTGCGATAGCCCGCGAAAATAACGTTTGTGAGCCCGAGCCCCTGCGCCAGAGCGCGCAGTTTGGGGCCTTCGCCGCCGTCGCCGACGATGAGAAAGCACAGCCCGCCTTTGTCACGACGCAGGGCTGCGGCCATGTGCACGAAATATTCCACTCCTTTGACATGTTCCAGCCTTGCGACCGTGCCGACCACGCAGGCCGTATCTGGTATTCCCAGTTCGGCGCGCACGCAAGACCGGGCCTCGGCGCGCTTTTGGGGATCGGACAGCGCCGCATATTCCCCCTCCAGATCCACGCCGCTGTGTATCACCATCCAGCGTCCGCGGCTGGCGGGAAGGTATTTTTCGCTCTCGTTCCGTTCTCCGGCGGTGAGCGCCACGAATATGTCGGTTATATGCGCCGTGAGCCGTTCCAGCAGAATAAAAAGCAGTTCCTTGGGTTTGGAAAAATAGCCGTAAAAAACGTGCCCGTGCGGCGTATGCATAATCTGCGCGTCCACGCCGCGCCAATGGCAGGCGAAAGCGGCCCAGCGGCCCAGCATGCCGGCTTTCGAAGCGTGAGTGTGGACTATGTCGGGCTTTTCGGCGCGGATTATAGCCATAAGGCGGAAAAATGCGCGCAAATCCCGCAGGGGGCTTATCTCTCGCCCCATTTCCGGCAGCAAAATCACTCCGGCCGGCGGTTCGCCCGGAGAGAAGGAGCCGGTCACTATTTTCGTTTCATGACCGGGAAGCGAGGCGCACATCATCGTATTTACAGCCGAGCCGCCCCAGTCCACGCGCGTTATTATATGCAGTATCTTTGGCATCTGTCCGTCTATTTTAGCAGTTTCTCCGCCGCGGAAAGCACGGCTTCCACGGTTATATTTTCCATACATGGCTTCTGCGGACGCGGCGCATCGGCCGGCACGGATTCCAGCAGCGCAAACCTGCCGGGAACCGGATGATAAGGACCATCCTTGACCGAGTTTTCAACGCTCAACAGTCCTACGAACGGCACCCCGCAGGCGTTGGCCGCATGCATCATGGCGCTGTGTATTGTAACCATTATTTTGAGTTTAGGCACCACGGCCAGCGAGCCTTCCAGTTCCAGTTCGCCGGCGACGATCAACGGTTTGTTTTTCATCAAAGAGGCTATCGCATCGCATTTTGAACGATCGGACGGTGAACCGAAAAGCACGGCACGCCCGCCCAGTTTTTCAGCCAGCGCGTCCGCTACCGCTGCGAAACGCTCGTCCAGCCAGTGGTTCGTAACGCGCGCCGATGTGGCGTTTATGCCGATAAGCGGCCCGGAGGAGCCAGCAAGAAAAGAGTCCGCCGCCGCGCGCGCCCTGTCTGAAAGCCAGTAGGTTTTGTCCTCAACCAACGCGTCGGCGCCGAGCAGGGCCGCCAGTTCGGCGTAATATTCCCCCTGCGTTTTGGTGTCTCCGGGAAGCTCCGGCACCTTCAGGTCGAAATACGTCCCCCTCTTGTAATCGGAGCGGCCTATGCTGGTTTCCGCCCCTATACAGTTGAAAAGCAGTTTCATCTTGGCGTCGCCGTAGGTGGTGGCCACCTCGAACATATTAACGGCCACATCGTACTTGCGGGAGCTGAGTTTCAAAGCGGTAATGAAATAATCGCGCAGCGCTCCCAGCCGCGCGGGCGGCGAGGAGGGCGTGGCCTCAAGAGCAAGAACTTCGTCGACATAAGGGCAGGTTCCGGCATAGGCCAGCGACCTTTTTTCCACCATCAGCGTTATCCTGCTTTTCGGGTGGCGCTTGCGCAGCGCCTTGAGCGCGGCGGAGGCGATCAGCAAATCGCCCACGCCTGCCACCAGTACCAAAAGTATGTTTTCAGTTTTCATATCCCCCCGTTTTTGCGGCACCACAGCTCCAGATTAAGCAGAGCCCAGATCAGGTCCGAATTATTCTCCCTCCCGTCGTAATGCGCCTGCAGGATTTCAGTGACCGCGGCCGGTTCGAAAATTCCGCATTTGAGTATCGAAGTGGGAGCAAGCAATTCGCGCGTCAGCGGCTTCAAATCCTCCTTGAGCCAGCGTCCTAGCGGGATCATAAATCCCTGCTTGCGCCTGCGCATTATTTCCGGCGGCAGCGACGGGGCTACCGCGTCCTTCAAAAATGATTTCAGCCGCCAACCCGAAAGCTTCAGGTCTCCGGGCAGAGAAGCTGCGAACTCCAGCAGCCTCACGTCGCAGAACGGCACGCGCAGTTCAAGGGAAGCGGCCATGCTCATCCTGTCGCCGATGACCAGCAGATCGTCCGGCAGGTAGGTCTCCATGTCCAGCATCGACACGGCGTTCACCGGGTCGTCCGCCGGATACGCGGCGAAATGTTCGCGATGCAGCGACATCGGGTCCGTCCCCTCTATCATCCGCGCGAATTCCGGCCTGTATATCCTCCGCGCCCTGTCGCCCAGAAAGGAGGTCCATTCCAGATAGCAGTCCAGCGTTCCTTTTCTTGCTCCGCGGGTGAAGCGCTTGGACCAGTTGGAGAAATCCCGGCTCCCCGTCCCTTCCGGAAGGCGGGCGGCAAGTCCGGATGCAAAATCACGCAACGATTGCGGCAGCCTTGAATATAAGCCGTAAAACCGCATGCCCAGATGGCGGGGATAGCCGCAGAACGCCTCGTCGCCGCCTATGCCGGAAAGCGCCACCGTCACGTCGCGCCTTGCATGCTTGCAAATCAGGTAATTTACCAGCGCGCTGGAATCGGCGAACGGTTCGTCGAAATAGCCGGCCACGTCCGGCAGCAGGCTGACCGCGTCAGGATTCACCAGTATTTCAGTATGCTTGGTATTGAAATGTCGCGCCAGCAATGAAGCCTGAGCAAGCTCGTTATAGGAACTGTCCCTGGGATTGTCGTAGCCGATTGAAAACGTTTTTATATCGGCGGCGCCTATCCTGTGCATGGAAGCCAGCACGCTTGCCGAATCTATGCCGCCGCTAAGGAAAAGGCCGAGGGGCACGTCGCTGAGCATATGCTCCTCGACCAGCTTGTCGAAAAGCCGCAGGAATTCCGCGCGCAGTTCGCGCGGATCGCGAGAGGGGGCCGGTTTAGGTGAAAGCGACCAGTATTTTTTTATGCTGACCTTGCCGTCGCGCATTATAAGCGTGCTCGCCGGAGGCAGCTTTTTTATGCCCTTGAAAATGGACATCGGCGCCGGAACGTAAAGCAGGTTGAGGAAATAATGCAGCGCCTGCGGGTCCAGTTCGCGCCGGGCGCCCCCCGCCAGCAGCGCCTTTATCTCGGAAGCGAAGGCCAGTTGTCCGCCTTCCATGGTGTAATACACCGGTTTTATGCCGATATGGTCGCGGGAAAGCACCAGTGTGGAGGTCTTTGTGTCCCACAGCGAGAATGCAAACATCCCGCGCAGCCTGGCCGGAAAGTCCTCGCCGTATTCCTCGTACATATGCACGAGGACTTCGGTATCCGTCCTGGAACGGAATCTATGCCCGCGGGCGAGCAGTTCCGTTTTAAGTTCGCGGTAATTGTATATCTCGCCGTTGAACACCACGGCAACGGTATTGTCCTCGTTGAAAACCGGCTGGTCGCCGGTGGAAAGATCGATGATTTTCAGGCGGCGCATGCCCATGTTGATGCCGCCGGAACTGTAAAATCCAGCGCTGTCCGGACCGCGATGGATTATCGAACGCGTCATTTTTTCAAGCCGTTCCTGGTTGGCAGGGCCGGAAAATCCGCAGATGCCGCACATGTCAGTGTAGTCTCCTTTGTATCTCGGCGGCCATTTCCTCTACCGTAATATCAGTCAGGTCGCGCTTGCACACGACGGAATTGGCCGGGCCGAACGGCTGCCAGCGTACGGGATCGGTAGGGCCCATGGTTGTGAGCGTGGGGACGCCGAACGCAGCAGCGAGATGAAGAGGACCGGAATTGTTTCCCACAAAAAAAACGGATTTTTCAAAAAGGGCGGCCAGTTCGCGCAGACTGCGCCCCACGAACAGGGCGGGCTTGCGCCGCGCAGCCGCGACCAGCGAGGCGCATAACCGTTCCTCGTCGGCCGAGCCTATCACGCAAGGCGACAGCGCGTATTTTTCCGCCAGCAGGTCCGCCAGCGCGGCGAAACGTTCGGCGGGCCAGCGCTGTTCGGGATAAAAACCTCCGGGATGAATAAGCGCGATGCGCGCGTCGCGCGGCACGCCCTGCGACAACAGGAACTCCCTGGCGGCCGCCCATCCGCCCGGGTCGGCGTATATGCGCGGCGGGCGCAGCGTATGTTCGAGCCCGAGCGCGGAGAGGATGTCCGAGGTCTCGTCCAGAAAATGTTTTTTCCCGGACGCCGGGACGCGCACGTTGAAAAAAGCCCCGCGTCCTGCTATATCGAAACCTGCCGCATACTCGGCCGCGCTTTCGCGGCACAGCATGGCCGTGGAAAGATCATAATCATAATGCATGTCGATCGCCAGATCGAAACGCTCCGACTGAAGCGCGGACACTATTGCATCGCGGCGGGACGGCTCCCAGTCCATTATCCTGCCTATGTCAGGATTGCCGCAAAGCAGGTCCCGCGCGAACGGTTTGGCAAGCAGCACCAGTTCCGCCTGCGGCAGCGCGGCATGCAGCGCCGAAAAGAACGGGGTGGAAAGCACCATGTCGCCCACGCGGTCCGTACGCACAATAAGCACTTTGCGCATCTTCTGGCATTGAGGACGGCGGGCAGGCACCAGCATGCGCACGGGAAACAGCGCAACGCCGCGCAGTGCAAGATAAATAGCCTTAAGCATTTTCACAGTTTACCCCCGAAAAGCTCCAGATACATTTCCCCGACTTTGCGCGCCATGGAGCGCGCCCCGAACATAGCGCATACCCGCGCGCGAGAAGCCGCGCCCATGGCGGCGCGTCTTTTTTCATCAGAAAGAAGAACCCCAAGCCGCTCCGCCAGCGCTGCGGCGTCGCCCGGCGGGACCAAAAAACCGCTCACACCGTCTTCAATAGATTCCATGTTCCCGCCCATCTCGGTGGCTATGGCGGGCACGCCGCAGGCCATGCTCTCCACTAATACGCGGGAAAAGCCTTCCGGATGCAGGGTCGGCAGCACGAATATATCCGTCGAAGAGTAGAACGGGCGCACATCCTCCGTGAAATCGGCGATATGAAGGCCGGGCTCGTTGAGCGAACGAAGTTCCCGCAGCATCTCCCCCCGTCCGCACAACAGCAGCCGCGCGCGCGGATACTTCGGACGCAATACCCGGAACGCCTCCACCAGAACGGCGAGGCCTTTTGTGCGCACCAGCTGTCCGCAATAGCCTATTACGACCGAGTCGTCGGGAATGCCGCAGGAACGGCGCAATGCGGGCTCCCCTCCCGGGACAAACTCGTCCGTATCGGCGCCGTTATAGATGACGCGGCACTTTTCAGGCCGCAGGCGGAAACGCTCGGCGGCTTTTTTCGATACCGGTATTATACGGTCACAAAGCAGTTGCAGCAGCAAATCGGCAATCCCGGCGCTGTCGCTCACCCGAGCATGAAAAACAAGCCTGACTCCTGTTCCGAGAGCCGAGAGCCCGGCCAGCAGCGCCACGTCGGGAAGGTCGCAGTGAAGGGCCGCCACGTTTTCCCGCGCGCATAGCCGCCGCAACGCGCGTATATAAGAAATCACCGCGAGAAAATTGCGCAGGCGCAGTTTGGGCGGCGCCAGAAAAAAGTGCTTCATCCCGAACGGAGAAAGGAAGCGAGCGTAACCTCCCTCGCGCGGGAAAATCACCGCGGGCTCCAGCGCGGAACGGTCCAGGTATTTAAGCAGCAGCATCAGGCTTATCTGCCCGCCGCCGATTATCTCGGGAAATCCCGACACGAAAAGTATTTTGGGACGTTCGCCGGAAGTCATCGTTGCACCGCCGCCAGATAAAGTCCGGCGTAGGAATTCATTATCGCCGCATGGCCGAAACGCTCCGCGGCAAAGCGCGCGCCTGCGGCGGCCATTTGCGCCCCTTTTTCCGGATTGTCCAGCAGCCATTCGATTGAAGAACGCAGCGCGGCCGCGTCGCGGGGCTTTACCAGCAGGCCGGTCTCTCCGTCCTTTACGACTTCGGGGATGCCGCCGATGTCGCTTGCCGCGACGCGGCGCGACGCGAAAAGCGCCTCGACAAGGGAAATGCCAAGCCCCTCCCTTTCGGAGGAGGGCAGCACGAAAACGTCGGTCAGCGCAAGATAGGGCCAGACATTTTCCACGCGTCCGGCGAAAACGACATTGTCCGTTATACCGAGAGTCCGCGCCTGAGCTTCAAGAGCGGCGCGTTCCGTGCCGTCGCCCGCAAGCAGCACCTTGATATTGCGCCCCGACCTCAACAGCCCGGCGGCGGCTTCCAGCAGATAGCGGTGGCCCTTGTGCGGCGAAAGCGAGGCCACGCAGCCTATCACAGTTTCGTCGCCGATGCCGAGCCGCGCGCGCAGCGCAGGGTCCGGCAGGATTTGCGACGGCGGCTGCACGGCGTTGTAAATCACCGTGGTCTTTTCCGGCGCTATCCCTTCGTCGCTGACTACAAAAGAGCGCACCGCCTCGGAGCAGCATATAACCCGGTCGGAAAAGCGCGCAAGGAATCTGTCTATCGCGCGCTGGCGGGAAGTGAAGCCGTAATAGGTGCTGTGCACATGCGCGAAAACAACGGGCACGCGCGCCAGCACCGCCGCGACCCTGCCCACCGTAGCGGCGGTATAGCCGTGGGTATGGACGATGTCGAAACCGCCGGAGCGCAATGCTCCGGCCAGACGGAAAATAAAACCGGGCGTCGGGCTTTCGCTCATGTCGAAAATACGGACAGGGCGGCCCTCGCGCGCCAGTTGTTCCGCTATCGCGCCGCCGCGCGCAAGGCACCACGCGGAGGATTCAAAGCGCGCCGCGTCCATGCCGGTTATCAGGGAATAAATCACTTTTTCAAGACCGCCGGTGCCCAAATCCTCCACGACGTGCAGCACGCGCAGGCGGCGCGTTCCGGCGGAGTCGCCGGTCATAGCGTGTTCACCACCGACAGGAGTTTTTGCAGGCGGTGACGGTAGGAGTGTTCGGCCATGGCGCGTTCGCGCCCGGCGGCGGCTATGGCTTTGCGTTCGTCATCATGCGCCAGATAGTAAAGGGCTTGTTCGCGCATCTCCCGCGGCGTAGCGCCGACCGCGGCTTCTACTCCCGGCGTGAAAAGGAGCGGCAGGTCCCGGCGCGCGTCGCAGAGTATGAAACCCCCGCAGGCGGCGACCTCGTACACGCGCGGGCTTATCTGGTTGGAGGCGATATCCTGCACTGGCGGGACATAGTGCGCGCATAAATTTATCTTGGCGGCGGAGTATATTTTCATCCACTGGCCGGGGCCGGTCTTGCCGCCGCGCACGCATTTTTTAAGCGGCGAGGAGGCGGGCAGATCCTCCGCGCCCGGGCCCCAGATGCCGAGGTTCAAATCGGCCACCGCCTCCAGCATCGCGATGCGGTGCGGATAGAGCGACGGATGCAGGCTGCCGACGAAAGCTATGTCGCACGAATACCGCTCCTGCTCGTGCGGCGAAAGCTGCACCGGATGATGCCGCGCGGGATCGCAGGCGAAGGGCAGCCATACCGGCGGACGGCGCAGCGGGCGGCCCTGCAACGCCATAAGCATCTCGGTGCCGCCGCAGAAAACGTAATCGAATTTTTCCGCCAGCGCGGGACGCCGGTCGCCGGGGCGCAGCGCGTCTATCGTCCACAGCGCGGTTTTGACGCCAAGCCCGTGCAGCGTTTGCAGCGCTCCCGGCAAGATACGCTCGCCGCCGGCCTCCAGGATTAAGTCCGGTTTCCATTTTTGTGCTACGCGTACGAGGCGTTTGTTCATGCGGCCCAAATCGAATTTTTCGAGGAAAGGGAAGCGCGCGCGGAGCCTGCCGGGGATTTTGTAGTCCCGGTCGTCGAACCAAAGCACCTCGTGGCCGAGGCCGCGCAACGCGTACTCGATGTACTCGGTTATCGTCTCGAAATCAGGGTTGCGGCAAGTGGAAAAAAGTATTTTCATTTTTGTGTCGCGCCGACGGCATTTATATACAAAATATCGCGCGCATAAATAATAGCATTAGTAACGGAGGCATATAAATAATATTTTCACAGTAGGGACCGCCGCCGGGATATTCCATTTTAACCCGCCCGTGCCCGCAATAGCGTATGACGCAAACCGCAGTGATTTGCCATCCCGCCCGTGCGAAGCAGAAAACGGTTTTTGCGGCGGTGATTTCCGGCGCGGTTTCAGGAGGCGGTTACGCAGGCTTTGCAGAACAGGTAAAGCAGGTTGAAGGTGAAGCGGTTTTGCAGCGCCAGCCGCAGTTCGCGGCGGGCGGCGCGCGGGTCGCCGTGCTCGAGGCAAAAGAGGCCGCGCATCAGGTATATGCTGGCGGCGAAGACCGGCAGTTCGCGGCGCACTTCGGGATATGTTTCCGCCAGCGCGCGCAGGTGTTGCAGATAGACCAGCCGCGTGTCGTGGAAAGCGGCGCTTTTGGAATAATTGGCCTCGTGCGAGGTCCAGCTCCCCAGGACGCCCGGCACGTACATCAGCCGCGCGCCGCAGGCCAGCAGCCGCACGAAAAATTCGGAATCGTCTATGCCCGTCAGGCGGATGTCGGTCGAGAACCCGCCGGTGCGGGCGAAAATATCCCGCGTCAGCGTTATCGTCTGCATCGAAAAAAAACTGCGGTTGAGCGCGAAGGCGTGCAGATGTTCCTCGCGCGTGGCGGGGCGGCTGGTGAAAACATCCAGCAGCGTTCCGTCGGCGCTGCGGCGCTCGAAATCGGAATACACGGCATCCGGCCTTTCTTCGGAACGCAGCGCGGCAAGCTGCGCGGCAAGACGTCCGGGCAGCATCGGGTCGTCCTGGTCGAGTATGCACAGGAACTGCGCCGTTGCGCGCGCCGCGCCGGCGTTTATCGCCGCGCCTTTGCCGGCATGCGGAATGGTTTCAAAAAACGCCTGGCCGCCGTAACGCGCTACGAGCGCCGGGTCCGGCGGCTCGGCGGAGCCGTCGTCCACGACTATTATTTCCACGGCGACGCCGTCCTGGGCCACCACGCTTTGCAGCGCGCGTTCCAGCCAGCGGTTGCCGTTATAGAAAGGGATTATTACGGAGATGTCTCGCATCATCGGGGAAGGTCAAAACACAATTACGTACAGCGCCCACATTATGCCTATCCAGATGAGCAGGAAAATGAACCCGAAAATTTTTGGATTATGACTTCTCATCGCTTTACGCTATGTCCGCATCCTGAAATAGGTTACTTGTCCCTGAAAGCACCCCGCCATTAATGTGCATACTGCGTATCATAGCAGTTGGCAGGCAAAAAAGCCATGATACGCTATGCCCCGGCGCGCCAGCGCCGCTTGAGCTTTTCCTTGAAAACCAATATCGGCTTTTCGAAAAAATGATACGACGCCGCGCTAAGCGCCAGCGTGAATGCGAAATAAAACGGCATGCGCAGCGTGAAGGAATGCGGCCACGGCAGCGCGCGCGTGGCGTCGCGCGCCAGCGGGTGGAAAACGTACATGCCGTATGAAATCAGGCCGATGCAGACCAGATTTTTGTTTTCAAGCCACGCGGGGGCTTTGCGTGAAACAAGATAGTTTATCGCCGCGGCGAAAAACAGATTGAGGCAGAAATACTTGGCCATGTCGGCCGGCGCGTCCTCCCCGCCCAGCCCCAGCGCGGTGAACGAAAAATAATCCGCCGGACGCTGGCGCAGCATGCCAAAAACCATCCAGCACAACAGCAGCGCCGCCGCGCAGACGAGCAGCGCTTTGGCGCGCGCGGCCAGCCGCGCGCGCAGCCCGGCGTCCGGCAGCGCGACCAACCCGCCTATCGCGAAAGCGTCGAAATAGGACGTGGTCGCGCGATACATAACGGCATGCGGCTCCGCCAGCCCCGGCAGCAGGAAAAACGCTCCGCGCAGCGCCGGACCGAGCAAAAAAATCGCGCCGAAAATCCACGCCAGCCGCCGCACCGGGAAGAAGAAAACCACAAAGGGCCACAGCAGGTAGAACTGCTCCTCCACCGCCAGCGACCAGAAATGCCCCATCAGCCACGGTTCCCCGACATGGCGCATCTGGAAGAAATTGGCCGCGTAGCCGAGCAGCCACGGCGACTGCTGGCGCACGCAAGGATTTCCCAGCGCGGCCAGCGCGAGCAGGTTTAATATCACGAAGGCGTAGTACAGCGGCCAGATGCGCAGCGCGCGCTTGAGATAAAAAGAGTAAAGATATTTGCCGAGCGGCAAATCCTTGTCGGCGGCCAGTATGCCGGTTATCAAAAATCCCGACAGCACGAAAAACCCCTGCACGCCCGTCCAGCCGCAGGCGATGACGGTGTAGTGGAAAAGCATAACGGCCAGCACGCACAAAGCGCGGAAACCGTCGAGGGCTGGATAATGTTTAAGCGGTTCAGTCATTGGTTGCGTTACGCGTAAATGCCCCATTTTTTGCGGAACAGCATGCGGTTCTGCGGCGGCGCGGAGGGCCTTTGCGCTTTTTGCGCGGGGCGGCTGCAATAATGCACTATCCTGACTCGCCCGTCGTAAATGACGCGCAATCCGGCGGTTACAAAGCGCAGCGTATAATCCAGATCCTCGAAAGCGCCGTTGAGGTCCGGATATTTTTCGTCCGGCAGGCCGACATCCTCCACCGCGGCGCGGCTCATAAGCCAGAAGGTGCCGGTTACATGATGCACCGGACGCGCGACGCCGAAAACGGCGTCGTCGTCCTTTTCGCCGGAATGCTGGTTTATATGCGCAAAGCGGCGCAGCGGGCGCGGCAGCGAAAGCGGATTTTCGACGGAGACATGGAACGGAATATTTGATATGCGCAATTGCCAGTTAAACAGCGCGGAATATATCGTGCCGTCCGGGTTGAGTATGCGCGGCCCGGCCATGCCGGTTTTGCCTTCGGAGAAATGCGGAAAAAGATATTCCTGCCACGGGCCGAGCAGCTCTATGTCGTGGTCCATGCGCACGATAAACGGCGCGGAGCCCGCCGCAATTCCGGCGCGCAGCGCGCGCACGGTGCCGACGTTTTCCGGCAGATTCACCGCCGTGCAGTCTGGCAGCGCGGCGCAGTAAGCGGCGGTTTCGTCCGTGCAGGCGTTGTTGACGACAATTACGCGGAAAGGCGGCCGGGTGAATTTATACAGGCTGTCCAGCGACCGCTTGAGGTCGGCGAACATGTTGCCGTAGGTGACCACGACTATATCGACGGAGGGAAAAGTCATTAATGTTTACCGCAAACCTTATGTTTTAAACGACGCAGAAATTGGGTAAATTTCGGACCCAACAATAAAGCCCCGGGGATACGCAATATTATCCCCGGCGAGGGATGCAGCCGCAAGGCAAGGCCGAAGCACTTGCATGCATCGGAAAAATTCCCGGACCACGCGAATTTCGAGCCCAGTTCCACAGCCTGCCTTGCATGCAGCAGGGCAATAGCAGATTTAAGTTCCTTGTGATTCTCAATAAGTTGAGGATAAGTATCCAGCATCAAGCGCTTGGCTTCAAAAAGCTGCTCGACGCCGTGGGGCTTATTGGCGAAATTGTTTGTGTCCTGCCCCGGATGGATGCGATATTTTATCGTCGGTTTCGCCATATAAGCGACGCCATAATGCAAAGCGATACGCATCCACATTTCAAAATCATTGGTATATCCTATCGAAAAATTATGAAAGCCCAATTTGTCGTAACATTCCCTGCGCATCATTATTGTTGAGAACGCAACAAGATTATTGCTGTTTATAAGGTCTTTGAAAAATTCGCCGGGACCGAATATGCGGTCGTTCGGATAAATTGGAGTGCCTGTAAACTTAAGCGGATTGCCAAATGGGTCAACGAATACATAATGGGAATGAACGAGTCCCACAGAATGGTTTGCATCCAATAGTTCAGTTTTTTTATCCATCATCCCCGGCAGCATCACATCGTCGTCGAGCAGCCATGCGAGATACTCGCCGGTCGCCATTTTGTAGCAGTTTAACCCGTTGGCCATAGGGCCGAGATTTTCTTTGTTGCGGAAATAGCGTATGCGCGGGTCGGCAAAAGATTCAACGACTTCTTTTGTGTTGTCCGTGGAGGCATTGTCCGAGACTATGACCTCGAAATCCACGCATTCCTGCGACAAAACGCTGCCGAGGCTTTCTTTAAGATAGCCCGCCCGGTTATATGTAGGTATTAAAACACTTATTTTAGGCATAATTATTTATCAAATGATTTTATTTTGTTTTCTGCAGCAGGCATCTTCCGATTTTCATATTTGCCCAAACAACGTCCACCATATCATCTGCGCAATCCAGCAGTTTTATTCCCTCCATCGATTCGGCCAGTTTGACGAGACTTAAGCGCTCAAACTGATTTATGTGCTCGTGAATATGGAAAACGGCATCTATCTCGCTGGAAGAAAATTGGCGTTTCATCTCCTCGGAAAGCTCAAGCGGTATTTCAATATATATCAGACCGCCCGCTGGCAAATACTTCAGCATCTCCGCAACCTGAGCTCTTGGATTTCCCACATGTTCCAGCACGTGCATACAGAGTAAAAATGCATAGCCCCCTTCCGGTGGAGAACTGGTTTTGCGGACTTTATCTGCCGGTACGCTGAAATGGACCGGCGCGTTTGAAACGTCATAAATATCTACGGACTGGAAAAAATTCAGGATAGGCGCAGGGATAAATCTTCCGTCGCTACCTCCAAAATCAAGAACATTGCCCGCACTGAAATAACTTTTGTTTTTATTCAGGAATGCGGCGGCGGCAACATTTCTGTTGGCAATTTCCACCGCGTCATTGCCAACCAAATCGCATATTCGCGCATAATACGGCTCGACAGCCGAGCGTTCCTTGTTATAGGTTTGCGAACGATAGTCGGCATATAAAGGAGCCAAGTCATCAAAACTGAATTCATGGCAAGGAAGAAGAGAATGGCAATCCCAGCAATACTGCACCATCGTACGGAATTCCCTCTTTTCTCCTGCGGGATAAGGCTTGCTTGTCAAGCGGAATGCTTTTCGCAAAATCCTGCGTAACAGTTGCCCCTGTTCCACAGGCAAATATTCAGAAGGGAAAATGTCGGCGGAACGGAAGTATAGCATGCTATCGTCCCTGCGAGTATCAACCCGTAAACTGAAAAATGGAGCATACTTGCCCAATGGCAATGCCTTCACATTAGGGGAACCGCATGTTCTGCACTTTAATTGCATGCTAAATGCCCGAATGGGAAGCTATGGATTCTTCGCGCCATTCCAGTTCCGGGCGTATGCAGCCTATTATCGTTCCCATGTATTCTTCCCGCCCGGTCCGCTCATGAACCACAAAGGAAATTCCTTCAGGAACAGTCACTTCTATGCGATTGACGTCCAGAATCAAATATATTGATACGCTGTAGGTACCGTCATTGAGAAAATTGCCGGGTATTACGCAGGTGTGCCGGTATTTTCCACGGCCAAGCATTTTGGTCTTGGTGCCCACCGCGCAGACGCAGGTGCCGTATTTGTCCAGCAAATGTATGCTGGAACACACGTTCAGCCCGTCTTCCAGCGTCTCGAAATCGTACTGCACCAGCACCGGCTTGTCGATGACGACGTTGGAGGAGGTTTCCCCCTCGCAAATTATCCTTGCCGCGCAAAGGCGCATGCGCCCGCTGTCGGCGGGACGCCTGCCCGGTTCCCAATGCACATCACCCGCCGCCGCAGAGAAAGAGGAAACATACTGGCCCACTATTTTATCCGCCGTTCCGTCGCCCTTCAGTTGGCCGTGGTCCAGCAAAATCGCGCGGTTGCAGATAGACGAGACAACGGTCAGGTTATGGCTGACCAGCAACACCGTCCTGCCTTCCCCCGCCACGTCCTTCATCTTGCCGAGGCATTTTTTCTGGAAGGCCGAGTCGCCCACGGCAAGCACCTCGTCCACTATCAAAATTTCCGGCTCCAGATGCGCCGCGACAGAAAACGCCAGCCGCACGTACATGCCGGAGGAGAAATGCTTCACCGGCGTGTCCAGAAATTTCTCGACTTCGGAAAATGCCACAATCTCGTCGAATTTGCGCTTTATTTCAACGCGGGTCATGCCGAGTATCGCGCCGTTGAGGAAAATGTTCTCCCGCCCGGTAAGCTCGGGATGGAAGCCGGTCCCCACTTCCAGCAGGCTGGCAACGCGGCCCTTAAGGCTTACGCGCCCGCTGGTGGGCTCGGTTATGCGGCTGAGGACTTTTAGCAGCGTGCTTTTGCCCGCGCCGTTGCGGCCTATTATGCCCACGCGGTCGCCCTGCTTCACCTCAAAATTAACGTCACGCAGCGCCCAGAATTCCTCGCCGGTCTCCTTGCGCGCGCGGCGTTTTGAAAACAGGTTTTTGAATTTCTCGGCTATGACGTCGCGCAGCGCGGTGTAGCGCTCGCGCTTCTGGTGCGTGAGGAGGTATTTTTTGGAAAGGTTCTCGGCTTTTATAACCGTCATATCACGTCCGCGAAACCGCGCTCCGTCCGGCGGAAATACCATACGCCGCTTGCCAGCAGCACAAACACGGTAACCAGCGAAAGCGCAAAGCCCGGCCAGTAAATATCGCTGCCGATTATCGCCCAGCGGAAGCCGTCTATAACGGCCACCATCGGGTTCAGCGAATAAAGCAGCCGCCACTGCGGCGGCACCACGCTGCTGCTAAAACCCACCGGCGAGATATAAAGCCCGAACTGCACCATAAAAGGAACCACGTAGCGGAAATCGCGGTAAGTCACGTTAAGCGCGGCCAGCCAAAGCCCCGCGCCCATCGACGCCGCTATCGCCATAAGGCAGAAAAGCGGCAGCGTAAGCAGCGCAAAACCGGGCATGAATCTGTACCACGCCATAAGCCCCAGCAGTATCGCAAAGGAAATCAGGAAGTCGGTCACGCACACTATCACCGTGCTGGCCGGAACCACTATGCGCGGGAAATAGATTTTGGAAATCAGGTTGGCGTTGCCGATAAGGCTGTTGCTGGCCTCGGCCAGCGAACTGGAAAAAAGCTGCCAGGGCAGCATGGCCGCGAAAACCAGTATCGGGTACGGCGCGCCGCCGGAAGGCAGTTTTGCCAGCCGGCCGAAAACGAAGGTGAACACCAGCATCGTCAGCAGCGGGCGCAGCAATGCCCAGACCACGCCGATGACGGTCTGTTTGTAACGCACCAGTATGTCGCGCCAGGCGAGGAAATAAAAAAGCTCGCGGTAGCGCCAGATGTCGCGCCAGTAATGGCGTTCAGTGCGTCCGGCCTCGATGATTAAGTCGAATTCCTGTGCGGATTCCATATTTTAGAAGTATAGCAATTTTGGCCTTTACAATTTTAAGGGCAATCAGGTCGGTACTGCCCGGACATAACCGGCATTTGCAAGTTCTTGGTTCGTAACATCCGACAACATGGCAAACAGGAAAAGCTATTATCCCCTCGCTTCTTTTTTTGCAAACCGCATAAACGGTTTTTCCACATACTGCCAAGACAGTGTCGCCATGGCAAGCGTTGAAAAAAGGGCAAGCACCGTAACACCATGTCTGAGATGCGTATGCTGGCTGAGCAAATACAATACCGGCAGATGGTACAAGTATATTCCGTAGCTCATCCTGCCGATACGCTGTAAAATCCCGGAATTGAATACAAGCCCGAGATACCGGTTGCTGTTATCGATAGCCAGCATAAGTAAAGCCCCGAAAAGTATAACGCCGATACCGTCAACCATCCAGCCAAAAGAATCCGCAACTACATTATATCGACTTCCCCAATCCAAACTTCTGCCGAATACCAAAAGCAGAATTGCCGCTATCAGCATTATCCCAAGCGCGTAGTACTCCACCCCGGCATTTTTACCAGCAATGCTATGGCTGCGCCCACGGCAAACCCGTCGATATTCAGATATGTCGGCCAAATGGACATTGTTCCGGTTATATGAGAGAGCATCACAAAACATCTTGCGCCCCAGCAGGATAACACCATGAGGGACAATATCCATGGCAAAGTTTTTCGATCCAGTAGTAGTATGACAGCAGGCCAAACCAGATAAAATTGCTCTTCAACCGCTAATGACCAAGTATGTCCCAGCCACACAACCCATTGCAACGAATGAAAGCTGTTCGCATCAATTTTCACAAAATTCTGGATATAAATAAAACATATACGCATGGAAAAGGCCAAATCCGGACGATGCCAGAAAGCAACAGCCGCAACAGAGAGTATGATTATCGCATAGTATATCGGGAAAATCCTGAATATCCTGCGCCTGTAAAAACTGGAAAAATAATCCGGACTTCCCTTCGCATCCAGAAGAACACCGCTTATCAGAAAACCTGATATTACAAAAAAAAGATCAACCCCCAGCCAACCGGCACTGCAAATCCCCACCTTGGCGTGATGAAATAGAACAGCCAGACAGGCTATCGCACGCAATGCGTCAATACCGGGATAATAACCTGTTCCCCGCACAGTTTCAGGCTTTAAATGCAAAAGAGATTTTTGTATTTTCCCCATGTTTAAGAATATTCCCCCGAAATATGTGACGAAGCCGAGCGCTTTCTCATCTCCAAAAATGGCTTCTGCCCGTATCAAAAGTATAACAATTCAAAAAGCGTCATGCCGCCCATTTGGCCTTTAGGCGCAGGCACGGCCTTTCTATGCAATACCACGAAAGCGCGGCAACGACCGCCGTCGCAGGCAGCACAAACCACCATTCGACGCAGATATAGCGCAGCGCATAATGATACAGGTAAATGCCGTAGCTGATTTTACCTATGAAACGCAGCGGCCCCCAGCCCAGCCAGCGGCATTGCGCTACCCCGCAGGAGGCGGCCATAACAAACAGCGCGAATATCACGGCAAAGATAGAACCCCAAACAAAACCGAAATGCGTCTTGGGCAGTTCCAGCGAATGCAGCGGGAAATGCCCGGCATATAATACCGTAAGCGCGCCGAGCAGCAGCGCAAGTCCGGCATAAAACGCCTTTTGCGCGCGACGGCGGAAAGCGTCCGCGTCGCAGCGCAGCGACACTGCCAGAAAAGCCCCCGCAGCAAGGCTGTCCATGTTGCCGAACGGATAGGCGAAAGCGATCATCACCTCGTGCCGGGCGCATGCGCCAGCGCGGAAAACCAGCGCCAGCGCAAACAGCGCGGCGCACAGCCACTGCAATTTGCGCCTGTCCGTAACCAGCAGCACCGCAAGCGGCCAGACCAGATAAAACTGCTCCTCCACTGCCAGCGACCAGGTATGGGTGATATCGTCCGGCGCGGCCGGCATCCAGTGCGCATTGGCTATAACGAAATTCTGGAGATACAGGAAAAAATACGGCATGTCGCCCGGCGCGTGGCCGTGGAACAGCAGCACGGCGCACACCACCGCCAGCAGCAGGTAATAAATCGGGAAAATGCGCAGGAAGCGCCGGATATAAAAACGCCGGAAATAGCCGGGGGAATCACGCGTGTCCAGCAGTATGCCGGTTATCAGAAAACCGGAAATCACAAAGAACAGGTTGACGCCCAGCCAGCCCGGCGCCAGCCATTTAACATGAAAAAAAACCACGCCCAGCACCGCCAGCGCGCGCAACCCGTCCAGTTCGGGAACGAATTCCTTTACTGCGGCGGGAGGAACGCTCATTTCATGCCCGCCCGCGCAGTTCGACGGCCAGCAGCAGCGCGCATTCCATGAACAGCGCATCGGTATAAACGGTGAGCCGGGGCAGTATGCCGGTGCAGGCGGCTATCAGCGCCAGATTGCAGGCAAAGGCGACAACCGAAAGGTTCATGAATTCCGCGACCGGGCCGGGACGCAGCAGCGGCATCGCAAAAAACAAAAGCAGCAGCGCGGCGCAATAAACCGGCACATGGTTGCGCAGCTTGGAGCCGCACAGTTTTAGATATTCTTCCCAGCGAAGGGCCAGAAGCGTGCGCGTTATGCCGCCCGCGTCGGCGCGGACGGCAAGCCATGTCGCGGTATCGGAATAATCCACGGCGCGGGCGGAGCCCCAGTCCTCGCGGCTTATCACGGAATGCCTTTCAAACATATACAGGTTGCGCACGAGGGTGTGCCAGTAAAGTATATCGCTGCGGGAGGAGCGGTCGCTGTATATGCCTATCGGACGGATGCCGGAGTCCAGATAGGCGGCGTAATTCATGTCCATGTCGTAGCGATAGCGCGCGTTAAGGCGGTATGCGTCCATCTCCGCGAAAACTTTCCGCATCGCCGGATAATACGGCTTGTCCGCGAAAAGACGCAAATCCTCCGGCGAGGAGACATAAAGCAGTGAGGACGCCGTCTGCACCCGCCCGGCAAAATCGCTGCGCGTGAATTTGCCGTGCACGGCGAGGTTGCCGCAGCATTCCAGCCCGTATGCGCAAACCAGCGGCAGCGCCAGCCACAATATGATATGCGCGGCCTTTTTCCCCGCGCGGTGCAGCAGCCACAGCGCGGCGGGCACGTAGACGAAATACATAAACAGCATCTGCGGGCGGTTTAAAATGTTGAGCGCCACGGCGGCGGCAAGCAGCACAAATCCCCTTTCCGAAAATTCCTCCGCCAATCCGGCCAGCAGCGCGAAAGCGACGAGGAAAAGCGCATAGGAAAAAGCCTCGGTCAGCAGCGTGCATCCCAGCCATACCGTCACCAGCGGCGAAAGCGCGACGGCGAAAAACAGCGTCTGCGCAAACTCCCCGCTTTTGGACAGTCTGCGCAGCGCGGCCGAAAAATACCGCGCGGCGGCGATGACGGCGGCCATCTGGCAAAGCATGTAAACCCAGCCGTAATGTGCGCCGAAGATCGCGCGTAAACCGGAAAATATCAGGCAGGGCAGCGGCGGACGCGCTATCGAACCGGAAACATAGTCCAGCGTGTCCCGCGCATACTGCGGGCCGTGCAGCAGGCAAGCCGCCGCTGCCGCCGCGGCCAGCGTCCTGTTTGCGATTTTGGAAACCATCCCGCCGGAGAAATTCATGCTGTTATTTCACCCGCGCCATGCCGCGCAGCAGCCGGTCGGCAAAAACCAGCGCGGCCGCCAGCTCCAGCACCTTGGTATAAAAAGTATAGCGGTACACCACATATGTTACTGCGGACACCCCGCCGACATTCATTATATTCAAAGCCACGGCGAAAGCGACAAGAAAAACTATTTCCCTGTCAGGCAGCGGCGCCGGCAGTTCCAAAGCGGCCGCCGCCAGCGCCAGCACGGCCAGCAGGAAGAATGCCGCCTCGAAACCGGAGATGCTGCGGGTAAGCTTGGACGCTATCAGCCTGAAATAATCGCCGCGATGCAGCGGGTAGAGAGTGCGGTAAATGTCCTTTTGTATATCCTCCACGCGCAGCCAGACCGCGCCGTCGCGCCCGTCCGACGGAGCAACCGGTCCGGCGGCATATACATATACAGGCGCCAGCGTTACGGTCCCGATATCGCCCGAATGCTGGAGATTGTGAACAGCCATCGGCAGTTCCAGAGCCAGCCTGTCGGAAGCGAAAAGCCTGCGCGCCTGCATCTGCGAATAGATATCCTCCATCACCGGATAATACGGTTTGTTTTTGAAAAGCCGCAAATCCTGCGGCCCGGACACATAAAGCGTGTCCGCCGCCAGATGCATCCCCGCGCCGACCTGAGTGAAAACGCCATGATACAGCCGGTTATAGCCGGAGCGCAGAACAAAAGCGAACACAATGGCCGCGAGCATAATCCCCACTGCCTTGGGAATTAGGCGCGGGCTCCTTTGCCGCAGGCACAGATAAACCAGCAGGAAAACATATCCCCCCCACAGAAAGGCCATTTGCGAACGCGTCAGCACGCCCAGCGTTATAAAAACGGCCAGCCGCGCCAGCAGCCCGAAACTGAACTCCCTTAAGAGCAGCAGCACCGCCCCGGCGGAGCAAAGATAAAACCCGTAGGCAAACGCCTCGGACAGTATGGTGTTGCCTATGTGTAGCACAAAAAAAGGCGAAAGCAGCGCGGCGAAAACCAGCGCCGCCGTGATTTTTGCGATGCCGAAAACCGCGCGCAGCGCCGCGCAAAACGCCAGCGCGCAGGCGGCGGCGAAGAGCGTTTGCAAAACCGTAAACGCTTGCAGCGAGAATGCGCCGCATACCGCCCTCAACGCGCCCAGCGCCAGCGGAACAAAAGGCCCGCGCAGCACGGAATGAGCCAGATAAGAAGCGGAATCCGGCGTCAGCACGACGCCCGCACACAGCACCGCGCCCGTCACGCCCAGTCCGGCCAGCGACAGGAATAAATAGAAAAAACGGTTATTTGTTATTTCGTCGGAAACAGGCTTTAGAGCCTGTTTAAAATCTCCTTTCGCAGCGAAAGCGTCGATTTTGCCATGAGACGCAGTGGGCTGAGGCGCGCAGGCCTGTAGGCCTGGCCGCTTTATCAAACGACTTAAAGGTAGCGGCACCCGCTCGTTACAATACTCGCTTGTAAGCCGAAGACCGCGAAGTATCAGGGATGAAAAGAGGTCAGTCATGACTGACCTCGATATTAAAGAATACGGTTGCCGAGCCGTATCGGCAAGCGGCGCTTGCAGCAGAATACGGAGATTTTAAACAGGCTCTTGGCATCGGATTCCTTCGCGTGTCGCGTCCGGCGAAGCGGCGCGCGTCATTTGCGGACGGCGACGGCTTCCAGCGCGTCGCCCCAGTTGGGCCCGCCCAGCGCCATCACCGCGCCGGACAGCGCCTCTATCGCGCGGTGCGCGCCGGACAGCGCAGAGCGGTCCAGCCCGATGCGCAGCACTTTAAAGCCCGCCTTCTCGAGCATCGCGCGCAGCGTGGCCGCAGTGAAATGGAAAAGGTGCAGCTCCCGCTCGCCGGGAGTGTAATAGCGCAGGAATCTGCCGCGCGCCAGCGGGTACAGCGTGCGGAAAATCATGTTGCGCTCGTTGGGCACCGCCATTATGAAAACGCCGTCGTCCTTTAGCAGCGCGCGGATGCGGCGCAAATCGGCCAGCGGGTCCGGCGTGTGTTCCAGCACATGCCACATCGTTATCGCGTCGAAGGAACCGTCCGGCAGGTCCACCGAGGCTATATCCCCGGCCTTCACCTCCGCGCCCAGTTTGGCGGGGATGTTTTTAACCGCCCAGTCCGAAACCTCGGTGCCGGTCACCGTCCAGCCGGACGCCTTCGCGGCGGACAGGAAAGCCCCGTCCGCGCAGCCCACGTCCAGCAGCCGCCCGGTTTTCCTGTGCGACTCCAGCAGCGCGAGGCGTTTTTTCCACAGCCTGCCGCGCGGCGAGGACTGCTCCTCTATCCACGGCCTGAAATAGCCCTCGTCATAATGCTGCGGCACCGCCGACAAGTCGGGCGGCGGGTCCAGCCGCACCAGCCCGCAGGCGGCGCAGCGGACGGCGCGCACGCCGTCCGGGGAGGACTCCAGCACCCGGATTTCCGCGCCGCCGCAGAGGTTGCACGGTTTATTCATAGCGATATGGTAGACAATATTGACGTGCCCGGCAACAGCCTTTTTCGCCCGGCCGGCGGCGCTGTAGGACTTGTCCCTAACGGCGCGCAAGCCGCTCCCTACAAATAAAACAGCCCGTTCCCGCTGGCCCGCAAACCGTTTTGCCGCGATAATAATAGGGACGGGGACGGGCATATCTCGCTGTTCAGGGGACGGTATGAACGAGGGATTCGGCTTTATGATGAATTTCCGCAGCGGCTACGAGCCGCACCGGCAGAAGGAACTGCGCGCGCGCCGCAAGGCCGAACAAAAAGCCGTCCGCACAAAACCTGCCGCCGCGCCCGGAGTCCGGGCCGCCATGCCCGGGGTCCGGGCCGACGCGCCAAAACGCCGCGCCGCCAGAACGCGGCCCGCCCCGCAGCAGCAGCCTATTGGGACGACGGAAACAAAACCCGCCATCAGTTTCAGCGCGCTTGCGGCGGACGGGCTCCTGCGGCGCGAGCATGTGCCGCCCGCCGCTAAAATCCCGCGCCTTTCCTTCAACAAGGTGATGGCGGAGCCGGAGCGGTCCTCCCCGGCGTACGAACCGCAACCGGAGCAAGCATCTTTCCCCGACCCGGTTTTCGACGCGGCCGCCGCCGTTCCCGGCGAGGACGGCTGCGCGCCCGAAGAAGCCGAAGCCGCGATATTTGAAGCCGTGGCGCAGACGCCGCCTCCGTCGCCCGCGTTCACCTGCGCGATAAACGCGGCGGACACCTTTGCCGCCCCGCGTCCGGGGCGCGAGCCGGACAGCCATATGACGCTCGCCGCCGCGCTGCCGCCGCAGGACATGGCGTCCGCCGAGGAACTCTGGACCCGCACGCTGATGGAGGCCGCGGCGCTGGAGGAGCGCATACTCGCCGCCGGGCACGAGGCTGAACTGTGCGAGGATGTTTTTTTAAACCTCTCCGCCGACATAGCCGCGCAGTACGAGGCGGGCAACACCTACGCGCTCTATCTGAGCGCGACGGACGCGCTGCCCTACGAGCATCACGCGCATGTGGCGCACACGTCATTTCTGGCGATATATCTGGCGGCGACGGCGCACATGTCCCGCGACGAGCAGATCTTCGTGGGGCTGGCGGCCTTCATGGAGGACATCGGCATAGTGCGCTACAAAAGCATCATCTCGAAACCGGGACAGCTGCTGGAGCTGGAGCGCAGCATGCTGCGCAAGCACCCTTCCGACGGCGCGGAGATGCTGCGCCTTGGCGCCTCGCTGCCGGAGAAGACCGCCGGCGAACTGGTGCGCGTGATACTGGACGCGCACGAATGCTGCGACGGGTCCGGCTATCCCGAAGGCAAGCGCGGCGCTGCCATATCGACCTACGCCCAGATAGTGCAGGCGGCGGATATTTATCAGGCGCTCACGCACAAGCGGCCTTGGCGGCCCGCCTTCCCGCAGATGACGGCGCTGGACATGCTGATATCGTCCGCCTGCAAATTCTCGCGCGACGCGCTGCGCGCGCTGCTTAACGCCGTCACCCTTTATCCGTACGGCACGCGCGTGCGCCTCTCCACCGGCGAGAGCGGCTTCGTGCTGCGCCCCAACGCAAAATCCATCATGCGCCCGCTGGTAAAACTGGCCGAAGACGCGTCCGGGCGCAAACTCGACGACGCCTGCATAGACCTGTCCCTCTCGCATTCCGTAACGATAGTGGAATCCCAAAAGTAATTCCCCCGCCAAAAGCATTCATGCGCGGCATCAGGTCTGGAAAACTCAGGCTAAAAATCCGGACCTTAATCGCGAATCAAGATATAAATCTGAAAATTGAAATGGGAATGGGAATGGAAATGGAAATGGAAAGCGATTCGGCACGCACTTGCCGAATCGCGGTATGAGGGATAGCTCGCTGCCGACGTCGTTCCATCGGCCGAGCGTGATAATTTTTTTCTCTCTTGCACGGCCTGCGGCAAAGAGCAATAATTGGTTAGACCGGATTGGACAAAACCGTTTTAAGAGGATTAACTATGGACGCAAAAAGCTCTATGGCGCTTACCGCCGTGATGCGCGTCATCGACGCCAAAAACGCCGGCGGCGTGAAACAGTTTATCGACAGGGGCGAGCTGGACGCCGACGCAAAGGCCTGCGCCTTCGTCTACGCCGCCAGAAAGCCTTCCGTCGAAATGCTAAAACTCTTCCTGGACGCCGGTGTGAGCGTGAACGCGCGCAACCGCGACGGCATGACCGCGCTGATGTCCGCCAGCGCCAACGGCTATATGGAAAGCGTAAAATTCCTAATCGAAAAAGGCGGCGATATCCTCATCAAGGACAACGGCGGCATGACCGCGTTGCGCTTTGCCGTCTCCAACGAAAACGACGATATAGCCAGACTGCTGAAATCCCTCGGCGCGAAATAATTTCAAATGAACAGGGCGGAAAACCGCAAAATCGCGATGGAACTGTTCGGGAGGATACGCGCCGCGTTCCCCCATCTCCATATGGAACCGCGGGAAAATCCGCCCGGCGAATCAGGCCCGGACGCGGAGATGTCCATTGAGGTCCAGCCGGGACTGGCTTTTGAAATAGTTTTGAATCTCGACGGCGACGAATTTAATCTTTCCGCCGGGGAATACCTGTGGGTTTCGTGGAACACTTGCGCGGACAAGGCGAAGTCTGCGGAATTCGAGGATACCCTCACCGGACTGATTACCGGCAAATACCGGATAAACGAGCGTTATGTGTTCGGGATAATTTCAAGCGCGGCGATTGAAATACCGGCGGCAGGCGGCTGGAAAACGCGCGCAAAAACGGTAAACTTCCTGACGGCGATAATCCCCTGGAAACGCAGTTCCAAAATCCTGCAGAACAAACCGCAAAATTGAAACGGCGCCTCAGGGCAGCACTTCCATGGTGCGCTCGTCGAACAGCGGCTCATCCTCGCCCAGATCCATATAGATGACGGTATCCGGATGCGCGTCCTGCACGGCGAAATAATTTATCCCTTCGCGCATCGAGCCGTAGTCGCCGCAGGGATCGTCCTCCTGCGACGGCGGCTCGTCCGGGTTTACGCTGCGGTTGTATTCGTCCAGCGTTTTGCCGAAAGGCACAAATTGATAATGCTTTTCGCCGGACACGGCATTTTCCGGCGAGGCTTGAAAACGGCAGTCCGCCCCGGTCCTGTAATGCAGTTTTAACAGCGGCGCAATTGCGCCGATGGGTTCCCCCGGTTTCAGTTTGAAGACGCGTATAACCTGCTCCGGCGCGGTCCAGGCCTCGCCGTCATCCCGCAACTGCACGCCGAAACCGTCCGGCATTGCCGCCATGCGCACATGGCGCGAACCGACGTATGACGACTCCGCCCAAATGCGCAACCCCGCGCCCGTCATGAGCCCCCATTTATAGCCGTCGTCCGCCGCGCGCGAGGGAGCGGGCGGCATGTGCAGCACCGAAAATTTCGCGATGCAAAAAGCCGCCGCGGCGATAAGCGAGGCAGCAACCAGCATCAAGTTTTTTGAGCGTTCGAATTCCATGGCTAGAGTTTAAGACAGGCCTCTATGGCGAGCAGCGGGAGCTGGCGGCGCACGGAGACTTTTTTCTCCCAGCCGCGATGGTCCCAGTCCGCGCCGCTGACATCGTCGCCGCCGTAGAGTATCATGCCGAGCTTTACGCCGCGAAATTGCGCCACGGCGAAAAGCGCGGCGGCCTCCATCTCCACGGTGAGACAGCCTTCTTTTTTGCGCCGCGCGACCTTGCCGGTCGTTTCGCGAAACGGGGCGTCGGTGGTCCACGTTTTGGCGACGCGGCAAGGCAGGCCGCGATCGTCGAGCATTTCTTTTATCGCGGCCACCGCGTCCGGATGCGCCGCCACTTCCCTGCCCGGCGGCAGGTAATGATAGGATGTCCCCTCGTCGCGCACCGCGCTATAGGGCACCATCAGATGCCCGACCGCTATATCGCGGTCAAGCACCCCCGCGCCGCCGCAGGCTATGAACTTTTTTGCGCCGAGCGCGACAAGCTCCTCCAAATGCCCCGTCGCGGCGGGCGCGCCGACCGGCACATGGAAAAACGCCAGCCGCCTTCCGCCGCGCTTGAATTCATATACGCCGCGCGGCCCGTTTTCGGTGGTCAGCGTGCAGAGGCGTTTGAGCTTGTTTTTGCGCCGGTAATATCCGACGGCGTCCCGGAAAAAGCAGAGGACGCAGTGTACGGGGAAATTTTTGACCTCCGGCACGCACCGGCGCGGAGAGATTACGGCGTCCCTGTTATTGTCGAATTCCAGAATCGGCGCCGGGTTTTTTGCGGACATATCAGCAAGTTTACCAGTTTTTATTCCCAGCCGCGACAGTCCGCCGCGCCGGGCGCGCAAAAAAAGATGCATAGTTTGACAGTTGTCGAAATATGCTACTATGTAAATATGACGATGGACACAAAACAGATGGCGCGGGTTTTCAAGGCGCTTTCCAATCCTAACCGGCTGGAGCTTTATTTGCAGATAGCCAAAGCGCACGAGGCCAGCTTCAAAGGCGGCTGCGACTGCATGCTCTCCGACATCATCGGCAGGCTGAAAATCGGCGCGCCGACGATATCGCACCATATAAAGGAACTGGCGGACGCAGGGCTGATAGCTACGGAGCGCAACGGCAAATTCCTAGTCTGCCGCGTCAACGAAAAGCTGGCCGAGGAAGTCGCAAAACTGCTGGCGCTGCAAACTCAGGATAAGCGCTGATTTTTTTGGGCGCAACATTTCGAAGGTTATAAAAGTATAAAAACATCGGAGGATGCATGAAGACGCTTTATTTCACCGGCACGGGCAACAGCCTTTACGCGGCAAAACGCATCGGCGGGGAGCTGCTGTCGATACCGCAACTGCTGGCGGACAAGAAGTTCGACATACAGGACGACGCCGTCGGACTGGTCTATCCCTGCTACGGCTGGGGATTGCCGCGCATAGTGGAGGAATATCTCGACAAAGCCCGGCTGAAAGCAGACTACTTTTTCGGCGTGATGACCTACGGCAATATCGGCGGCGGCGGGCTGCGCCATCTGGAAAAGGCGGGGTGCAGGGCCGGAATAAAATTTTCATACACCAACGAGATCCTGATGGTGGACAATTATCTGCCGATGTTCGACATAAAGGACCAACTGGAGAAAGAGACATCCAAAAACATCGAGGGACAACTGTCCGCCGTCTGCGCCGATATAGCGGCGCGCAAAAACCGGGTCCTGAACAAAGGCCCGGTCAAAAACCTTTTTGCCGATTTCCTGCTGGGCAAACCGCGCAAAGTAATGGCCGGCACGTGGCTGGACAGGGCGGACCGCAAGTTCTACACCGACGCGAAATGCAATGCCTGCGGCGTCTGCGCAAAAGTATGCCCGCGCGGGAATATAGCGTTGAATCCGAAGCCGGAATTCCGGCATCGCTGCGAAGGCTGCTATGCCTGCATAAACAACTGCCCGCAGGCCGCGCTGCATCTCACAAATGAAAAGAACGGCTTGCGCTTTCGCAACGCCAATATCGGGCTGCCCGAAATAGTGGCGGCCAACGATATGACGGCGCGCGGCTGAAAACGCTTAATTTAAACGGCAAACTGACTAAAATCCTTTGGAGGCAACAATGAAAACTCTGTATTTCACCGGCACGGGCAACAGCCTTTACGTCGCAAAACGCATCGGCGGGGAGCTGCTGTCGATACCGCGGCTGCTGGCGGACAAAAAGTTCGACATACAGGACGACGCCGTCGGACTGGTCTATCCCTGCTACGGCCTCGGCACGCCGAGGATAGTGCGGGAATATCTCCGCCAATCCCGGCTGAAAGCGGATTATTTTTTCGCGGTTATAACGATGGGCGGCGGAGCGATGTCGGCGCTGCGCAATATGGAAAAAGAAGGCCGCGCTGCGGGCATAACCTTCAGCTACACGAATGAAATCGCGATGTCAGGCAATTACCTGCCGATGAGCGACATGGCGGCTGAAGTCGCAAAAGAGCCTTCCAAAGGAATAGAGAAAAAGCTGGACCTCATCCGCGCCGATATCGCAGCGCGCAAAAAACAGCTTGTGCGCAAGAATTTCGGTTCCGACCTGCTGTCCGCCCTTATGACTCATCTTGGCCCCAGACTGTGGATGGACAACGCGGACCGCAAGTTCCACGTCGATGAAAAATGC